>Ga0155975_117_pt1 | contig 71118 bp, 63 predicted proteins | sample RifCSPlowO2_02_FD_107629 | JGI IMG/M metagenome (GOLD analysis project Ga0155975, IMG submission 107629) | Candidatus Yanofskybacteria bacterium RIFCSPLOWO2_02_FULL_41_13 | reverse complement strand
GCGGCAGACTTAACGCGTTAGCTTCGCCACCGGAAGGGTCGATGCTCCCAATGGCTAGTCTGCATAGTTTAGGGTGTGGAATACAAGGGTATCTAATCCTTTTTTATGCCCACACTTTCGCGGCTGATTGTCAGCAGAGCCCTAGCAAGCTGCCTTCGCTTTTGGTGTTCCGTGCAATATCAATGGATTTCACCCCTACACCGCACGTTCCGCTTGCCTCTAACCCGCTCTAGTCTTACCGTTTCCGATGCGGTTCCGAAGTTGAGCCTCGGAATTTAACATCAGACTAATAAAACCAACTACCCGCGCTTTACGCCCAGTGATTCCGGATAACGCTTGGGGTCCTCGTATTACCGCTGCTGCTGGCCAAATAATTAAAATTATTTTGGACTATATCATCATCCTACAAAAATTGTAGGAGCTCGGCGTCTTATAGCAACTAAAAAATCGCTATCTGATTCGTTAAGAATCAAGTCTCTGAGGGGCTAAGTATGATGAGGTAATTTATAAGAAAAACAGTCGAGAATATTTGGTTGAACCGTCTGACAGAACTTATTTCTGCCTTCTGATCCAATATAAATTCTCGGATATCGTTTTCCTCTACACAAATTGTTATATACGTTAGATTTTATTCCAAAATTATCAAATAAAACTTTTTGAAGTTTTTTGGATTCTTCTACCGAAAAACAATTGCTTGCAAGATAAAAAGCATAATGGTCGTTGGGCCTATAGTCCAACGAACCATCATCCATATACCATATCGCTAGACTTAGTGGTGATTTTAACAAATCTTTAATATTAGATGGGATGATTTTCCGTCCATTCTTATAGAAAAGACTGTATAGATTTTGAAATTCTCTTAAATACCTTGTACTAAAGTAATATTGTTTATAATCTTCTCTAAATTTAACTTCAGAGAGACAATAACCCTTGAATTGACTATAAAGCCATTCAACATATTCCCTAGCTTTTGATTGCTGTTTTATTTGCAACCTAATGCCAATGGTATCTTTTTTCTTTTCAAAACATCCATCACCAAGAAGTAGCCCAATAGTGATATTTTGTAGCTTTTTATCCAGCTCCATACTCTCATTATACCAGCTTCCCTGCTGATTGCCTATGAAAAATCTGTAAAAACAGACGCAGCTTCATAGGTGTCCCAGCATATAAGCCAAGTATTATTTCTCATGAGATTACTCTCATGCCTCGCGCCATCCCTAATGGGATCACGAGGTTAGCAACCCCTTATTCTCCATGTACAATCAAAATTTTTCCATGGCAAAAGCGGTTTACATCCCGAAGGACTTCTTCCCGCACGCGGCGTCGCTCGATCAGGCTTTCGCCCATTGTCGAATATTCTCGACTGCAGCCACCCGTAGGTGTATGAACCGTATCGCAGTTTCATCGTTGGGGGCCGTGCTCTCACACCCCCTACCCGTCATAGTCTTGGTGGGCTTTTACCCCGCCAACAAACTGATAGGACCTAGGCCGCTTCCGAAGTGACTTGCGTCTTTACTCTTACGAGAACTATCGGGTATTAGCTAATCTTTCGACTAGTTATCCCCGTCTTCGGAGTACGTTCCAAGGTATTACTAACTCGTTCGCCACTGTCCCAGCCCCACTTTTGACCTCATAGTAAACTTTTTTCTAATCTTAGTAACAACTTCTGCTTTGCACTGCCATGGTACTTAAGTTTTCGTTCACGATCTAGTGCATTTTGTCTATCGAGATATATTTCTGCATATCTCAAAGACCATTCGCCATTTACTCGATTAGTAGCTTTATTACTTCGATTATTGTGCTCGGATAATCTGCGCTCCAGATTATCTGTATAGCCAATATATATCTGCTTAGTTTCAGAATGTTGAATAATATAGACAAAATACATAGTGTCTAGATAACATATTCTTCTTAAGACCAAAAGAGGGGCTGGGCCGTTTGACTTGCATGCCTTATCCACGCCGCCAGCGTTCATCCTGAGCCAGGATCAAACTCTCCTAAAAATCCTAATCCGATTTAGTCGGATAGGACAGGAATTTATTTATCCAGCCATACCTTAAAAAGTAGGCTGGTCTGGTTAGCTATATAAAATTGGGAAGGAACTGACCGAATGATTATATTACACAGAATAAATGTTGCAACCCTTGACTCGCTTACGCTCACTCAGGGTGACCATTCTAGCCATAACATAACCACGATTATCCTGAACTTGTTGAAGGACAATCGTGGTTATACTACCTACCTGCGTAGGCAGGCGTACTATAAATTGTATTAAGTATTAATTCACTTCAATACTAGGCATTATATTCCCGAACAAAGACAAAGTCAACCCCGCACCTTTCAAGTACTAGCGTTCCCATCGCTAAAGATAGAAAGATGCTTGCAAAAGTGACGGAGTCATATAGTAACACGCCTTCACAAATTGACATCATAACTGAATTATATTATAATTTTAACAACCGAGGTACCTTCACAAAAAGAGGAGCTATGGGAGTACTGGTATTCTTTATTGCACTAGGACTGTTGGTCGCATTTCACGAACTAGGACATTTTCTATTCGCAAAATTATTTGGGGTAAAAGTTGAGGTTTTTTCAATAGGGTTTGGGCCGAAAGTAACATCAAAAAAAATAGGTGAAACAGAGTACTGTATATCTCTTATTCCCCTGGGCGGATATGTAAAATTAGCCGGGGAATTAGGTCAAAACAAAGATGAGCTCAAAAATCCATCTTTGTTTACCTCAAAGCCAAGGTGGCAACAGCTTATCGTATATCTTGCCGGACCGGTATTCAGTGTCATCCTTGGATTTCTTCTTTTGTTTACATCTTATACAAGTTTTGGAATACCGATATCTAGAGTGGCTTCGGTTCAGCAAAACTCACCGGCAGAAAAAGCAGGAATAAAACCTGGCGACCGAATATTAGCGGTAAACGATACTAACACCCAATCCCCTGAAGAAGTTATCATGGCGATAGGAAGCTCATCTGACAATATAATAATAGATATTAAAGTTAAAAGAGGCGCCACTGAAGAACTGAATATGAGTATAGAGCCAAAAATAGTGGATGGCGTACCAAAGATAGGAGTAAGCATCAGCAGAGAATCGATTAAAAATCCAGCAAAAGCTCTTGCAATGAGCCTGAATACTTCTAAAGCCGATGCCGGCATTGTAATCTCGGGCTTGGGTCAGCTCTTATCTGGAAAAGTTAGTCCGAAAGAAGGACTGATGGGTCCCATAGGAATGGCTAACCTGTCAAATCGGGTAAGTTCTTCGAGAAATTGGCCGTTTCTTTTTGAACTTTGGGCTCTTATCAGTATCAACCTTGGAATTTTTAATCTTCTCCCTATATCCGTACTGGATGGAGGGAATATAGCGATATTAACGCTGGAAATAATTCTCAGAAGACCCCTGAACCAAACAATAAAAATAAGGTTCCTGAAGTTCGGAGCTGCTTTGATCGTTTTTCTTATGGTGTATATTATCTATCTCGACATCAGCCGTCTACTTAATTAATAGACGGTTTTATTTTGAGTTTTTCTTCTTCCACCCATCAATACGTTCGTAGTACTCTACTCAGTATTTCGTCGTCGCCACTCCTCCCGCCTCTTTGGGGCGAGGCTCGCCTGGTTTCGCCAGGCGGCAATTTTCTTATGATTACCCGACAATAAAACCTTTGGTACCTTCCATTTTCTTGCTTTAGTCTTTAGACTTTTAACTTTAGGCTCAAATACTTCCGGCCGGGTATATTGCGGATGCTCTTTTTCTTTGGCTTCTTTGTCAGAAAAGCTCTCGTTTTTTATCGATTCTTCTTTTTGAACAACTCTCGGAATAAGCCGGGACACGGCCTCAATCACAACCATCGAGGCCACTTCCCCTCCGAACAAAACATAATTCCCGATTGATACTTCCTCATCGGCAACATATTCAGCCACTCTTTCATCAACCCCCTCATATCTTCCGCATATAAAAATCAGCTGGTCACATTTTGATAATCTTCGTGCATCTTTCTGGGTAAATGTTTTTCCCTTAGCCGAAAGTAAAATAGTCCTTGTCTTTTTACTTTTAACTTTAAACTTTAAACTTTCCACTGCTCTGAAAATAGGTTCTATTTTCAGAAGCATTCCCGCTCCCCCGCCATACGGCCGATCATCAACTGTTTTGTGATTATCGGTTGTCCATTTTCTTAAGTCATGAGTTTTAATTGTTATTAACTTCTTCTTCTGCGCCCGCGCTAAAAGAGATTCGGATAAGAACCCTGAAAATAAATTTGGAAAGATTGTAATTATATCTATCTTCATATTTTATCATAATAAAGAAAGTGGTCCGCCGAAGCGGACCATGTGGCCAGGTAGGACTTGGCATGTTTTGCTGGCCGTTTGAAGATCCTACGCCACAGAGATATTACTATAATTTAATGCTTAAGTCAACCGTAGGGCCGCTATTTTCTTACTCTTGCCCCGAGAGACATAAATATAGCTAGAATCAATTGGCTCAAAATACCTATCTTGTAGACTGCATTCGGATTGCTGTGAAAAACATGCAACAGCCGATCGACATTATATAACCATCCCAATCTAAATCCATGTTCATAAACCATACCAAGGAGATCTGGGAATGCGGCACCAACCATACCGAAAAAAATAATCCAATTGGTAAAAGCCTTGTGGACGGAATAAAAGGCTAGATAAAACACAGCCAATACCTCAACAAACAAAATACCTCCAAGCGCATAACCCTCAATGCCGTAATCCTGATGAGGAATAGCATCGAGAATCAGGTGAGAAGCAAAGCCGGCACAAAATCCTGCCCCAATCCCTTTAATCACGTTTGGATTTTCCAGTAGAAGTTTTTGTACCAACAAACCGCTGAAAGCTCCAGCTACAAGATGAGTCGAGGCTATCATTGATACTCCCTATTAAGAACTGGGTGTTATTATATAATTTTTATATAAAAAGGCAAACTGAAAACTGGTTTTAGCTAATCTACCAATTTTACTTATCACACGAACCCTGGCACAACCTAGAGCTTCCTTAACCCACGAATCCACGCCCCATCTAGAGTCAAGTATTTTATTTATACTTTAATTATATTGCAAACTCGCCTTCGGCTTTTCTTAACCTTAGCAAACGTTTCTTACCTAGATGAGGCGGGATAACTTTTTGTAACTAAAAAAACAAAACCGACCCATTAAGGTCGGTTTTGTTTTTTAGACAAAAACTTACATATCTAGATCTCCCATAACGTCTTCGACGTTTCTGGTCTTGCCGGTAGCGCTTGGAGCTCGTCCACCCTCCGGCTCCTCGATCTTGAGGTTGACTCTGGCATTGTTTCGCATTCCTACGATCCTTGCCAAAGTCCTGATTGCCTTAGCTGTAGAGCCGCTTCGTCCGATCAGAAGACCCATATCTGTCGGGTCAACTTTTACGGTAAGCAGAACACCGAGTTCATCGACAGTCCTGACAACCTTAACGGCATCGGGATTGTTAACAATTTCCTTGATGATTATCTCTACGAAATCTCGATCTCTGTCCTGTGATACTGCTTTTTCTTTAGCCACTTCATTAATGACTGCCTACTCATCCCCTCCCACAGCAAAGCTGTAGGAAATGGTCAAATATCAGCCTAATTCTTATACTATTTCGACCGGGCCTTCGGATCCACCTTCGCCAAAGCTTCGGCGAGATGAAATAATCAACCCTTAGGCTTTATACCCTATATATTAGCAGAAAACGCCTAAAATGTCAAATTTTTCGATTTTTGTTTGGAGAAAATATGGCTATGCCTTCTCCCATGGAAATTCTTTTCGTCCAAAATGGCCGTAAGAAGCAGTGTTCAAAAAAATGGGATTTCTTAAGCCGAGATGTTCAATGATTGCCAACGGACGAAAATCAAAACTCTTTTGAGCATAGGCGCTCAGATCATTTCCCCTACCATCATGAGCTTCAACCATTAGCGGCTCGGCTTTACCAATAGCATAGGCCACCGAGACCAGACATTCATCAGCAATTCCCCTTGCAACTATTTGTTTGGCAACATATCGCGCCATATAGGCACCGGACCGATCAACTTTGGTTGAATCTTTTCCTGAAAAACATCCGCCGCCATGAGGCACAAGCCCGCAATAGGTATCCACCATTATTTTTCTCCCCGTAAGACCAGTGTCGGCCGTAAATCCGCCGATAGTAAACAAGCCTGAAGGATTAACAAGTATTTTTATACCAGAAATATCGCCTATTACTGGTATTATTACAGAGTCACGGATTGATGAACTTATTGTCTTATTATCTATAGATGGGTCATGCTGACAACTGACAAGAACTGTATCAATACTGTTGTTATGACATGTAATCTGAGTTTTCCCATCTGGCCCAAGCCACGAAAATTTGGGGTTTTCACGCCTGAGCGTCTCCAGTTTTTTAGCCAGCTGATGAACTAATACGACGGGACGTGGAAGAAACTCAGGAGTTTCTGAAGTTGCATAGCCATACATTATGCCTTGATCCCCGGCTCCCCCGTTATCAACACCCTTGGCAATATCCGGCGACTGTTGAACAACACGACTAATAATTTCCAGTTCGTCTTCGTAGCCTATTGATTTATACAAATCTCTGGCAACCTTTTGGTAGTCGGCTACAGCCCTAGTCGTTACTTCCCCACCGATAACTAAAGTTCCGTGACTGCCAAATACCTCAACTGCAACACGACTTTGTGGATCCTGCTTTAGACACTCGTCTAATATGGCATCAGAGATTTGGTCACAGACCTTATCCGGATGTCCTGAAGTTACACTCTCGACTGTAAATGTTTTTTGGGCAAAAAACATAATGTGGGGGGCTATTGCCGAATACACTTTCGTAACGAAATTTTAAGATTTAGAGCGAGGCGAAGTAAAAATTGTGAGGCATATACATTGAGTATCTGTCGAACAATTTTTGCAAAGCCGTAGCCAAAATCTAAAAATTGCAGTAGAAACAGTATCCGGTAATAGCCCCTAAATCACCGCTCATAATAAAAATTCCACCCACGGTGGAATTTTTATTATGATGAGCATAATTATCTTCCCGTGCGGGACGGATGGGGCACGTTATCCTCTACAATATCAGAGGACACGTTGCTAGCGGGTCATTGAGCCGTTACTCTCGCCGCACTCTTGATAATATTTAATTGTATTTAAATATTAATTTAATAATTTTCGGTGGTCAAGCAGACTGTTGATACTAATCTTGAAATTTGATGCATCTCCCCTGCTCACTACTACATAGCCTGCTACAATTTTTGATTTTGTTTTATTTAAAGCTCTGACCGTATTAGAAATGCTTGTTCCGGAAGAAAAAACATCATCAATGACAACAACTTTATCTTTTTTACCGGGCACATAGCCGTCAATTAATTTACTAAGACCGTGCTTTTTATCACTATCCCTAACCAAGACTAGCGGCAATTTTAATCTTAAAGAGACCGCCGTCGCTAACGGCAACCCACCATGGCCGGAACCGGCGACACATGTCGCCCTCTTGTCTATTATCTTGCAAAGTTCGGAGCAGATTAAACTAAAAGCCCTCGGATCACCGAAGGCCTTTTTCATATCAACATAAAAATCTGAGACTTCCCCGCTTTTTAATACAACCCTGCCCCTCTTAACTATTTTTAACTTTTTTAATTCCCTAGCTAATAAGTTCATCCTGTCGGTTTCGTTATTTATAAAATAAAGTTATGGCCGTGCTCAAAACGCCGTCCTAAAACTCCTGTAATATATTCTTAAATTCCCGGCAGCGTCTTTGGACTTGATCCACATGTAGTAATAGGTGTTAGGATTGAGACCGGAGAGGTTAACGGTGTGTTGAGTGGTCAGTTGAGAAACTAAAGGAGTGCTGTTGGCACAGTCGATTAGATAGGTGGTGCAGAAAGCGATCTGGCCGTCAGCCGGTTCGTTAGTAATCCAGTTAACTGAAGCTACAAAGGGAGTGATATTAGTGACGGTAACGGAGGAGATATATGGAGCAGTGTAGTCAGTGGGAGTGGGGGTGGGAGTGGGGGTGGGAGTAGGAGATGGAGAAGTACAATATGAAGGGTTATTCATATTAACTGTAATCACGGGGCTTGTACCGATATTACCCGCATTATCATAAGCCTTGGCTGTCAGAGCATGGGTATGAGTACCATTACAAGGATGAGTGCCGGCATTAGTAGTATCCCAAGTTAGAGTATACGGCCAAGTAGAGTCAGTACCTTTTAATGCTCCGTCAACATAGAATTCAGTTCTGGTAACCCCGATATTGTCAGTTGCCGTAATATTTATAGTCATTGTTCCCAAAACAGTAAGGCCAGAGAACAGAGAAGTGATGCTGACTGTCGGAAAAATTATATCGTTAGTCGGTGTCGGAGTTGGAGAAGATGATGTACCGGCAATTTTAAACTTGTAAATTACTCCGCCGTCAGTACTACTTCCCTGAGAAGTATTTAAAATTGGAAAGTCAGTAGAACTAGTCTGTCCACCGCCAAATATATTACCATTTGAATCTATAGCTAAGCCTCGACCGTTGTCTTGGTTAGTGCCTCCGATATATGAACCATATAGAAGCTGACTCAAATCGGGAGAAAGTTTAACGACAACGGCATCACCCGAACTTGAGTTTCTAATTGTTGATTGAAAAGCACCGGAGGTTACGGGGAAGTTAGGTGAAGCCGTAACGCCAGTCAGATATACGTTGCCGGCACTATCAACGGCTGTGCCCTCAGGACGATCGTTTTGATTACCGCCTAATAGAGTGGAGGCCAGGAGGGTTGACCCGTTGAAAGATATCTTGGAAATAAACGTGTCATTACCGCCTCCATTGTAAGTTGTGTCATAAGCGCCGTTAGTGGTTGGGAAATTAGTGGTTGATGAGGTGGGTCCGGTAACATAGACATTGCCCGCATTATCAATACCGGCGAATTCGTGAGTTTCTATTGATTCGTTTCCGGAACCTCCAAGGTAAGTACTCCAGACGATAGCACCGGTGCTTGGGTTAAGTTTGGAGATTAGATAGTCGCCACCGCCGTTATAGGTAGTGTCATAAGCTCCCGTAGTGGCGATACCGGTTGAATCAGTATCAGAAAGAAGATGAGGGTTGCCCAGGCTGTCAGTCCTTACAGAGGGAGTGCCAGCTTCATTGCCTGAACCGCCGACATATCTGGCCCATAAGAGAGCAGAGCCGGTTGAGTTAATTTTAGCAATTATTGTGTCCTGGCCGCCTCTGGGAGTATTAACAAAGGAAGAAGGTAGGGGGGAAGGATAGTTTCCTGATTCATAACCGGCTGCGAGATATACATTTCCGCCTGAATCAAGGGCAATATCACGGACAATATGAATATCAGATGTACCGAAGTAGGTAGCCCAAACGATACCCGATCCGTTAGGTTGAAGCTTGAGAATAAATCCATCCTGATTACCATAGGCTGAGCTGAAACCTCCTTGAAAAGATGTTTGTAGAGATCCATTAGTCACAGGGAAGTTAGCAGCAGCTCTTCCGGCAAGATATACATATCCCTGATTATCAACTTCCACAGCATAGGCTCGGTCATGGCTAGGACCTCCGATACGGGTACTCCAGAGTAGCTGGCCGAAACTATTGAACTTAGCCACCAAGACATCAGAAGGGCCGGCAATAACGGATTCCGGGGTACCGCTATTCTTAAAAGTGTAGGTTATCGGTAATGAGGTAACATCGCCGCCACCGGTGACATAGAAGTTTCCCTGAGAGTCAGCGGCAATATCACGGACACCGATACTAATATATGAAGAGAGGTCAAGGGTGTAGGACGAGGTGGTTTGGGCACTTCCCAGAGATGTAAAAAGACAAACCACGATTATTACTGTGACTAAACTAACTAATTTATATGGAGATAGGTTGATATTCATTGTACTCATTATACCAGTTAGAAGATACTCCCGATAAACTGCTAGATAACAATATTAATTATTCTGTCTTTTATATATATAATTTTTTTAATTTCTCCGGATATATGTCTTCTCACGTTCTCACTCTTTAGGGCTAAATCTTTTGCCTCACTTTCGGAAAGACCTTTTTTAACTTCAAAAGTATCTCTAACCCGGCCATTTACCTGAATTACTAGCTTTGTTTTTTCTTCAGCTAGTAATTTTTCGTCATATTCCGGCCACTTTTCAAGATGAACAGATTTTTTATTTTTTAATACTCCCATCCACAATTCTTCCGCCAAATGCGGAGCAAAAGGCGCCAATAGCTTGAGTAGTGTTTCATATTCTTCTTTCGAGATTTCATGTGATTCAAGCTCGTTCAAAAGCTTCATCAAACCACTGACACCGGTATTAAAACTCATTCTACCTATATCTTCTCCCACCTCTTTTATAAATTTGTTTAATATTCTTTGGGCTTCTAGATTAGGTTTAATATTACCATCATATCGGCCGACATAATTCCAGATTCTATTTAAAAACCTATAAACTCCAACCACACCCTTAGTATCCCAAGGCTGACCATCTTCAAACGGACCCATAAACATTTCATACATTCTAAAAGCATCCGCACCGAATTCTTTGACTATCCCATCTGGATTGATAACATTACCCTTTGACTTGGACATTTTCTGTCCATCAGTACCGAGAATAAGACCCAGATGCCTCAATTTCAAGAATGGTTCATTAAAGTTCAAATAGCCCTGATCGTTAAGAACTTTTGCTATAAATCTGGCATAGAGCAAATGCAAGACTGAGTGTTCGGCACCAATCACGTATAGTTTAACTGGCAACCATGTTTTTAGCTTCAGTTCGTCAGCAAATTTGTTTTTATTTTTTGAATCAGTATAGCGAAGATAGTACCAAGAAGAATCTACGAAAGTATCCAAAGTTTCAGCGTCTCTCCGAGCTAAAGAATTACAGTTTGGACACTTAACTTCCAAAAACTTTTTTGAGCTGGCTAATGGCGGAACGCCTTTGGGTCTATAACCCTTCAATATTGGCAATTTAACCGGAAGATCCTTATCGGGAACCGGAACAACGCCACATTTATCGCAATAGATGACAGGAATTGGAACTCCCCAATATCTTTGCCGTGATACAGACCAATCTCTTATCTTATATTGGACTTGTCTCTCTCCTCCAACAAATTTTGTAATTTCCCATTTGGCTTTTTCTGAGTCAAGGCCATCGAACTTACCTGAATTAATAAGTATGCCCTTTTCTTCGTATGCCGTACTCCAACTCAATTCATTCTCTGGAATTCTTTTTTCTCTGCCGTAAGTTTTTGCTTTCACATTTTCTTCGCTCTGAAAAATATCAAATACTGCATCTTTATATGCAATGAGCTTTGACTTACCACGAATACTGAAATAGTAGGGACCCTCTCTAAGCAAAGATTGTCCAATAGAGATAAATTTGTCTAATCCTTCAGGAGAAACTGAAAATTCAATAAATTCACTAGTTGATGAATACGGATAATTATTTAGTACTTTATCTTTCCAGTCGGAAACAAGACTTCTATTTAAGAATTTAACTAACGCCCCAGAGTTAGGGGAAATTACTGTTTTAACTGGCAAATTAAATTTTTCTGCAAATTTAAAATCCCTTTCATCATGCGCAGGAACGGCCATGATTGCTCCGGTGCCGTAACCGCCCAAAACATAATCGGCAACCCAGACAGGAATCTCTTCTTTGTTGGCAGGGTTTACTGCCCTAATCCCAGAATCAATTCCCGTCTTATCTCCAGCTTCAGCCAGCCTATCTAACTCTTTTTTATTTAAGCTATCATTAATATATTTTTTTACGCTGTCATTAACTTGCCATCCAGCATCAAGCCATTTTTTAGCAAGCTCAGGCGACACCACAGCAAAAGTCGCCCCAAATAAAGTATCGGGTCTAGTCGTAAATACTTTCACAAAATGTTTTTTATCTGGCTGGCCGGGAATGTTTATCAGCTTAAATTTTAATTTTGCTCCTTCAGATTTACCTACCCAGTCTTTTTGCTTCTTAATTGTTGCTTCCGGCCAGTCCAGCCCCTCTAAATCCTTGAGTAATCTATCCGCATAATTAGTTATCTTAAAAAACCATTGCTTCATTTCTTTTTGAGTTGTAACTTCGCCGCAACGCTCACACTTTCCATCTACAACCTGCTCATTCGCTAAAACCGTCTGGTCTTTCGGACACCAATTTACTTTTGCAGATTTCTGATAGGCTAACCCCCTTTTAAACATCTGAACAAACAACCACTGTGTCCACTTATAATATCCGGGCGAGGAGGTATTAATTTCCCTGTCCCAGTCATATGAGAGACCGAACATTTTAACCTGTCGTTTAAAATTCTTTATGCTAGACGTTGCTACTTCTTGAGGACTTTTATTAATTTTTATTGCGTAGTTTTCTGTGGGCAAACCAAAGGCATCCCAGCCCATTGTATACAGAACCTCATTTCCGTTCATTCGCATAAAACGAGCATGAATATCTTCGGCAATATAGCCCTTGGGGTGTCCGACGTGAAGCCCAGCCGCAGATGGATATGGAAAGGTTTCCAGTTGATAATAGTGTGGTTTTCTTGACTTATCATTTGCGCGATAAATCTTCTTGGTCTCCCAATATTTTTGCCACTTCTTTTCGATTTTAGATGGTTGATACTTCATATTTCTGTCCCGATTCGCTTCGCGAATCGCGGATCCTCGATTTTGTAATCAAGCTATGCTTGAACAAAATCGGGACCATTTTCTCTCAATTTTATTTGGATTATACTTCAATTACTTAGGTGGATTCAGTTGTCGCCAAAGAGCTGACCTGAATTTTTCTGATTGATCAAGTTCAAAACCCAACTCCTTTAATTTTTCCTCCAATTCATCACTCTCGTGAATCTTACCCGCTTTTTCTAAATCTAACACCTCTTCCGGTTTTATTTTCACGTGCAAAAGATCCCCTTCATTATTAAAATATACAAAGTCATACCCATCAACCGAAAATTTAACATCGCGACTATCATAATAACCAAGCATGCCCTTCATGGACATAGCTATGCGGATTATTTCTTCATTAAGCTTATCTTTATCAATCACAACATTAGAATTTTTTTCTAAATATTCAGCCAAATTCTGTCTTTCCGATTCTTGGAGTTGTTCTTTTTTCATATAAAGACTATAACCAAATTTAGCCTAAAAATCAAAAAGCCGAGTTACCTCGACTTAGGCTCCCTTCGGCCAATGTGATTTTTCCAGATGAACTAACTCTGCCTCTACTTCCAGATAATTCTGCTTTATCAATCTAGCCATAGCCTCAGCTAAGTAAACACTACGGTGCTGACCGGCAGTGCATCCGAAGTTAACGGTTATAACGGGTATATTACGTCTAAGACTCTTGGCTATATCTATTCTAACCATGGTCCAAGCGGCTAGAAAAAATTCTTGAGTTTCAGTGTCTCTATTAAGGGCGTCTGCAACCTTATCGTCCAATCCAGTAAGATGCATATGAGAATAGCGAGCGCCGGGAACGTGATTAGAATAATCATAAGCATCTATCGCCCGGCAATCAAATACAAAACCTCCACCCTTACCAGTTTCGTCTTTGGGGTAACCAGTTCTTTTATAGCTAAAGCTCTGAATCAGCACTTTCATGATATCTCTCCATTCATGAGAACTTCCGGAAGCATACTTCAAAATCTCCCAAAAATCAAAAATCCCGCCATAGCGGGATTAAACATCAATTATAGTCCAAGGGTCGGGACGTAGTAGATACTTTTCGTCGAGACAGGCTACATTTAAGACTTTTCCCATACTGCCACGTGCTTCATGGATATGGCCGCAAACCAAGAATTTAAGATTCCCTAAACTTTCCATCCGTGAAACCAGTTCTTTGCTTCCGCACTTACTACTATCTTTAGCTAAGTCGCATATGCCATATGGCGGACAGTGACTAATAAGAATGTCTACATCGTCAGGAATCATCGCATATATGTTCTTAAGAACATATTCAGGCGCCTGCCACGCCCAACGCCCAATCGGAAGACACCAGGGAGTCCCATAAAACTTCAGCCCCTGAATAATAATCCCCCTATCTATTAATAAATTCCAGCGCAGATTATATTGATGCTCCCAATGCTTGAATGGCTTATGATCATGATTACCCCAGGTAGCAACAATATATTTGGCAGATGCCCGATCAAGCCACGGCGCTAAACTATTTTCTATAAATAATTCCTGGTCTGTCTCAGAAAGTATATCTCCTGCCAGAATTAATACATCGCACTTAGGCACCTTCGGTAAATTACCATGCAAATCGCTTCCTAGTACTAATCTCATTTCCCCTCTTCAAATAAAAGAGCTTCTGGTTTTTATACCAGTTTAAATAGTTTTTTACAATTATTCGTCGTCTGTTCAATTACCTTTTCCAATGATTCATTTTTTAGTTCCGCAATTTTTTTAGCAACCTCGACAACATATGCCGGTTCATTTCTTTTGCCACGATACGGTTCAGGCGAAAGAAATGGTGCGTCGGTTTCAAGAAGTATCCGGTCAAGCGGAATATATTTAACTACATCATCGTATTGTTTAGTGAAAGTTAAAATTCCATTAAATCCTAAACAAAAACCTAGATCCAGATATTTTTTTGCGTCATCCATGTTCCCCGTAAAAGAATGGGCTACGCCGCAAAGACCAGAATTTTGAATTTTGAATCTAGAATCTAGAATCTTGATGGCATCTTTATGAACCCTACCTGAACTTCCCTTGGAACTATCGCGAAAATGAAGTATCAATGGTTTTTTTGTTTTCTGGGCTAAATCTATGAATTGCTCAAAAAATTCTTTTTGTTTTTTCTGTTTTCCCGGTTCAGGAGTACGGTAATAATCCAGCCCCACCTCCCCTATCGCCACGACTTTTGAGTCTAGCAACATGTTATGATACGCCATAACATCAAACCCATCGGTGATATCGTTCGGATGTAGACCGACTGTCGCCCACATTCCATCATTTTTCTGAGCCAGTTCAATCCCCTTCTTTGAGGTCTCCAAATCTGTCCCTACGCAAATCATAAGAACGCCCGCTTCGCGGGCGCGTTTTAACATTTCTTCTCGGTCTTTATCATATTGTTCCATCTGCGGATGGCAGTGAGAGTCAAAAATCATTGAAGCCTCGGAAATAAACCTGCAGTTTTTTGTACCTTGAATTTGTAATCGTCAAGAGACTTTACATCTCTGTCTGCCCCCATGGCATTGAATATATTGTCGGCTGTCTCCGGTAGAAACGGGACTAGCATCCATGCAACGTTGTATAGAATGTAGAGGGCATTGTTCATTATTTTTAGAAACTCGGCCTCGTCGTGCTTAATAGCCTTCCATGGAGCTTTCTCATCCATATATTTATCTCCGTAGCCTATTAACTCCCAAACTCTGCCTAGGGCTTCATGCAGAGCAAAGTTATCTATATTTTTGATATATTCTTTGAAAATATACTCAGTTTTTTTCTTAACTTCTTTCTCAACAAGAGAGTATTTATATATTAGCTCACCGTTCAGCTTAGTATCAATAAGAGTTACTACTCTTTGAGTTAAGTTACCAAGTCCATTGGCCAAGTCGCCATTGTATCTTTCCTCTAGTTTTTTATAAGAAAAATCTCCGTCTTCTCCCGACGGAATTTCCCGCAAAAGGAAGTACCGCACAACATCGGTTCCGTATTTTTTTATTAATTCCAAGGGGTCAATTACGTTGCCAACTGTCTTGGACATTTTTTGTCCTTCTATGGTAATAAATCCGTGAACATATATAGCTTTGGGAAGTTCTAGCCCCGTGGACATTAACATGGCCGGAAAATATAATGCATGGAATCTTAAAATATCTTTGCCAATTAAATGCACATCAGCAGGCCAATATTTCTTGAAGCGAGCGTCATTATCGGCATAACCAAGAGCGGAAAGATAGTTTGTCAAAGCATCTGTCCATACGTACTGTGTCTGTTCCGGATCGTTGGGAACTGGAATCCCCCATTTTAAAACTGATCTAGACCTAGAGAAACTAACGTCTTCTGCATCTTCAATTAAATTTAAAATCTCAGTTTTTCTTGTTTCTGGAACAATTTTTAGTTCATCACTCTCAATTTTTCTCTTTATTTCTTTTTTGTATTTACTTAGCTTAAAAAAATAATTTTCTTCTTCAATCTCTTCCGGTTCGGTTTGGTGCAATGGACATACACCATTAACCAAATCTGTTTTTTTAATAAACGATTCATGGCCCACACAATATAATCCTTTATATTTTTTCTTAGACAAGTCACCATTTTGTTCAATTAACTGCCAGATTTTCATAGCTGTTGGCCAATGTCGTTTTTGATCAGAAGTACGAATAAAATCATCATTAGAAATATTAAGGATCCGTATAAGTTCTTGGACTTGTTTTGCGATTTTGTCAACAAAAATTTGTGGCTCAACGCCGGCTTTTTCAGCCGCCTTTACCACGGTAGAGCCATGCTCATCTGTACCAGTTAAGAAAAAGGTGTCATCACCAAGTAAGCGACGATATCTAGCCAAAACATCGGCCTGAATCAATTCAAAAGCAAATCCTGAATGTGGTGGACCATTAGTATAAATAATCGCAGTTGTTATATAGAATTTACTCATAATTATGCCATCCTTAAATCTCCGTACTTTTTATTACGATCTATTATATTTTGAAGTGACTTTTCCATCGTTTTTAACTTATCGGGGTGTTTCAAATACTGCTTAAATTCCTCTAAAATCCTTAGCAAATACTTCTTTCTACTACAATGGAGAGTAAAATAATCGCCGTTATTAATATAGCCATTGCTACTTCTTAATCCTTTTGAGTGGTAAATGCTTAACTCTGGAGTCTCTATTCCTAACTCAAACAATTTCTTTCTAATTTTTGCGAGCAATATCTTGTTATAGTTGCCTAGAGCAAAAACTGCTTTATCTTCAGATATAAAAAACGATCCTTCTGCATCAGAAAAGCCAGCCAAAAAAGAAAAAAATGTATCCTTATTATTAAAAACCCACTGATAGCTATTTGGGTTTTTGGCAAGTAAGAAAGAGAATGTCAGATTGAGATTTACTTGAATATTTATTTTTCCTTCTTTGGTGAGCTTGCCTTGTAAAATATGACCATAATGTGAAAATAAATCTCTAAATAATCTTATCTGTCCCTTTTTAGTACTCCCACATTTGGTCACAATGGTTTCGCTTTGTGGACCGCACTTAGTAATATTTAGGTCGCCTATCCTAAAACCTACCAAATATGCCTTCTCCAGAATATCACCGCTAAAATCTTGGCGAGAAAACCTTATATGAGATGAGGCTATATTCCTTGTATTTAAACCGAATTCTTTTAGTTTCCTATATATAGTACCCCGAGGATATCCAAACTTTTTCTCAATTTCCCACGTTGAAAGCTTCTGACTTACATACCATTTTTTAAGTTGTTCCTCGGTAAAACCGACGGGCACATAAGAAAGCCTGGGTTTTATTTTATATTCATGAAGTCGTTTCCAAATTGTTCCCTGGCAAAAACCAAGCTTTTCAGCTATTTGATAAGTGGTGAGATGCTGATTTATATATAAATTTCTCAGGATATTCTCCTGTATATCAACCCTTCTCATTGCCAAATTCTATCACAAATTTTGACAATTTCCAACGCGCTCTAGATACGGAGTGGTCGAAATAAAATATTTATTTTTCATCTTGATTTCAACTCTCTGGGCCTTTCAGGCTCAAGTGTTACTTCCCTGCTTTTAATCATCCTCTCCAACTCGTTATATAACTCAGGCTCCCTATATTTAAGTTCATTTTTATCTTTTTCCGTTAACAACATACTCATGATTTCAAATGCCTCCGAATCAGTATCAGGCACATGAAGACGGTTCTTCGCTAACTCACTACTCAACTCATCACCCGTAAAACCCCCTGACTCTAGCTCCTCACGAGAATAAAGATTGTATTTCGCCCTAATACCTCCCTTGCCTACTTTGCCCTTAATATTTACTGCTTTAGCCAACCCATTTTGGCCCTCTTTAGATTTTAGAATTAAAATGGTACTAAGGTTATTCTTCTCTGTCCCTAAAATACTCTTAATTGCCCCGGATAAATTAGGATGGCCCTCTAGTTCCTTTAGGTAAATTATTTTTGCCTGCACTTCAGAAAAAACTATATCTTTCCTAAATATTACATCCAGACCACCTTCTTCAAGATCCCGGCCAATCATCTCTGCCATCATATCTCTATGAGCATCCGGTTTTATTATTGCAATGCTATAAGAAGAACTATCCATATTAATTTATTATAAATAGTATCTACCGAACTGTCTCTACCCTTTCCGAATATCGGCCGACCTTAATTTTTTCATGACGATAAAAGAGTCCCAAGTTCTTTTCTAATGAGTTGACCAGAGAATCAAATGTTTTAACGCTTATTTTAAAGTTTGTTCCTAAAAAATTATTTATGGTTTTCGTTATTATTTTAGCTACATTCTCACACTTCTTAAGATTCATCTCTATGGCACTGCGCCTGAACTGTTCATTGAGAGTAGCAATTTTATAATATGCATAAGGATATTTATCTTCAGATCCGTAGTGTCGACATAGGGCATCCAAATATTTTAATCCACCGAAGATTGTTCCGGCTTCTCTAACTGGAACTATGCTAATACCCAGATGGGCATTTATTTTTTTGGTAATAGAGTTTATCTTTCTAAAAAGATCCGGTGTGATATCCTCTATTATTAAGACTACATCCAGGTCACTCTTGGGTGTAACATGACCGAGCAAACTGCCGTGATATGCCACCGTAAGAACCGGAACTTTATAAGCAAGCAAGAGTTTCTCAAATTTTATTTTTTCTTCAAATATATTCATGATCCTTCTCTAAGAAATTTTTATTAAGAAGATTCTTGAGCAAGAAGCTCCTTTAATACTTTGGTTTTCATCTCTTCCGGAACTAACTTTAAGTCACTAACCTTATCAAGCGCCACCCATTCGAGTCGATAGACATTATCTGCCGACTGCCTTGTTTCTTCAGGGCCACCAATCTTTAATTCCCCGCTAAACTTATCAGCCAGAAAGAAATGCTCTACCCTATCTTTATTCTCATATTCCCACAGCTTTAGTTTTATCGTTACATCGAGACCAGTTTCTTCCTTTGCCTCCCTGACAACTGCATCCAGGACTGACTCTCCATCCTCAACTCCACCGCCAGGAAATACATAATATTCTTCCCCATTTTTAAGACGATACAAGAGAAGGATTTTATCGTCATTTATTATAATAATTACTGCCCTATTTTTGCTGCTCATTGTATATGTAAATTAATTAATTTATCTATTCTTGCTAGTAATAGTATCAATATAAAGCGGGACACTGCAAGGGGTCTTTACGGACAACTCAAAACTAGGAATATTATGCCCAATTTTTAAAGAAGCATCTTTAAGCCGCGAGCTCAGCCTATCAAAGATTACTTTTTGTCTAGCTTTCTCAAACTGACTATTATCCATATTGACCATGTCCTTTTGGGAGTCGAACTGAAATCGATCGAGGCTTGGATTAAGCATCTTCTCTAAATGGGCGGATAGTGTAACCATGGCGTATTTTGCGGCAATATCAGTGGACAATTCTTCTAGGCCCTCCTTGCCTTCGGAAAAGTTAACGTACACAATTAAATCCAATCCTGCTTTTTTTATAAATTTCCAGCCCAACTCTTGCTTATCAAAAAACTCATTGGTTATAACCATACCGTGTTCTTTGGCAAAATGGTCCACTGTTTTTTGTCGGGCATGTATCGGAATATTGTCATCTGAAAAAATCTCAAAAGAGTTGATGTCAAAAAACACAAACTCGTCAGCGATGTATTGACTGCTTAGACGAGCCAGCTCCATTGAAGACAATGTTTTGCCTATTGAACGTCCGCTATCTCCGAATAAAACAGTTCTGCCATTATTAGATATCGCTGCTGAACCATGAAGCAAGAATATATCATCCTCAATAGATTGCGTTCCTAAAAATCTATAATATACCTGCAAAAGGCCGATCTGATTATAGTAATTGCTGAGATTGGCAATTCCTTTTGCAGAAATAGTCATCAACTTGAAACTACCATCGAAGCTAATATGCCTGGGATCTTTATCCAGTACCCGAAACTCTGTTTTTTTATCTTTGACAATTAGAAATGAGTCTCGTGATTTTAAAAAATCTGATATATTTTCAGGAGCAGAGATTATCATTTTTTAATTTACCAGACTTGGCAAGGTATCGCAGTTGAGATAAAATATTTATTCATTATAACTTGCTAATCGCTTTGCCATCGAGCCAGGCTCGATTACGGCAGTACACTCTTAGCCAACATCTTCGTTAAAATCTTCTCTTGCTCAATTTTGCCTTGAATTTGACTAAGCCAGCTGCATTCTAAACTAAGATTCTTCCCTATTATTTTTTCCTCTCGGACTAATCACCACCACAAACTCGCCTAGCGTGCTGTTTTTGTTGGCTTTCATCTCCATCTCAATCTGATCAAGTGTTCCACGATATATTGTTTCAAATTGCTTAGTCAGCTCACGGGCAATCATTACTGACCTACTCTCTATTTTAGACACCCCCCTTAATTCTTCTAAGGCTTTCATCACCCTGTATTTGGATTCATAGAATACCACAGTTTCTTCAATCTGGCCAATTCTTTTAAAAAATGTCTGCCGACCTTTTTTATGAGGGGGAAATCCAAGATACACAAACTTATCCATCGGAAACCCGCTTACACTCAAAGCGGTTATCGCCGCATTGGGTCCGGGAATAGGAACAACTTTGCAATCTGACAATGCCTCCAATACCTTGCTGACCAGGAAATTACCCGGATCATTTATCCCCGGCGTTCCGGCATCAGTTACAAGGGCAAGCTTCTTGTCTTCTCTTAACAGGTCAATAATGTGATCGACTTTCTGTATTTTGCTATGCTGGTGATAAGAAATAACAGGCACCCTTATATTATACCTATCTAATAATACTCGGGTAACCCTCGTGTCTTCGGCCAAAATAAAATCAGCGGACCCCAGTACGCTGATAGCCCGCAGAGTAATGTCTTCTAGATTTCCTATCGGAGTAGCTACGATGTATAACATCGTAATTTTCAATTACCAATTCTCAATTTTCATTGAATATATCAATTTACCAATGCTTTAATTGTTTAGAACATTGAACTATTGAAAATTCATTGGAAATTGGAAATTGGAAATTGGTCATTGCACCACCGGTGTGGTGCCATTATGTTTCGCCTCTTCCTTATGTTTTGCCAAATCTTCCAGCATCTCAACGATTACAGTTGCGATTGGAACAGACAGCACCATTCCAGAAATCCCGGCAATCTGGTTGCCGATTAACAACGCCATAATGACAACTACGGGATTTAGCCCGGTTGTTTTGCCTAATACTACCGGAACTAACAGGTGATTTTCCAACTGCTGAACAAGTATGTAAAAAATTATAACCCATAAGCCCAGTCCCGGATCCTGTAAAAAAGCAAAGAAAACCGCCGGAATAGCCGCCAATACCGGACCGACAATCGGAACTATTTCAAAAGCCATAGCCAGAATACCCAGAACAAGAGCAAACTTAATACCCATCAAAGAGAGGCCGATATATACGGTTAAGCCGACTATGAGAGCTAGGAGCAATTGGCCCTGAATCCAGCGTCCGACTTTGGCTTCTGACCTTTTCCATAGATCCATAACATAAGCTTCCTGACGCGCCGGAACTACCGATTCTATAAAACTTTCTATCCCCCGCTTCATCACTGCAAGATAAAAAGAAATTATGATTATTGCGATAAACGATAACACTCCTCCAAAAATACTGACAACTAAGCTTAGAACAGACTGCGATGATTGCTGAAGATAGACAGAAAAAGTATCAAGCATGTTCTGTATCTCGCTGACAAAATCAAAATACTGAGGCGATCCCTGTTGAACATCCTCAAGCGAGCTTGATAGCCTTTGAACAATGTTGGGGAGCGTAGTTGATAATTGAGAAACTTCTTCAGCAATATACGGCACCACTAGAGAAAGTACGAAAACAATTGATCCTAAAACCAACAGATAGAGGCCCAAGACTCCGAACAAACGAGGAAGCCCTTTTGAATCCAGCCAGTTGGCAAACGGCGATATTGATGAAGCTATAATAATTGCAAAAAGAAATATAATTATTACGTCCTTCAGAACATACAGCAGTATAAAGAAAACAATCCAGAGTATTCCTCTTAAAATGGTGTTGGTATTTAGTTGTACGTGAATGTGTTCGTTTGGCACGTCAGTCGTAAGTTCCGATAAATTAAAGTTTTAAAATTTCTTTAAATTTGTCCTCGTCTTTAAACGGTCCGATAAGGGCTAGATTTAATCCCTTATTGCTAAAGATATCCTTGGCCACCCCATGAACATCCTCAATGGTTACTCTCTTTATTTTACCGAGTTCTTCCTCCGGGGTCAAAACCTTCTTATGGAATAAAATTGAATCGGCATAATTCATCGCTACTCCATCAGAATGTTCTAAGCTCAAAGCCATCCCTCCCTCAGCATTGTCTTTGGCCCCTTGAAGCTCTTTATCGGTAATACCACTCTCCTTTATTTTGTTTGCCTCAGCTAAAATAACCTTTATCGCCTCCGGAGCTTTTTCGTTATTCACTCCAGCACTAATGGCAAGATAACCGCTGTCAGTATAAGGATTCGCCTCTGCCCTGACATAGTAAGCCAACCCTCTTCTCTCTCTGACTTCATAGAACAACCTTGAAGCCATTCCTCCGCCCAACACTTTAGCTAAAACGGCTAAGGCATATTTTCTCTCATCAAATATATCGAAAGATCTAAATGCTAAAATAAAATGAGACTGGTCGGTTTCTTTGAAGTTAAGAAGCAGTTTTAGCTCATTTTGTTCCTCTTTTACCGCCGGCTTGCCGATTAATTTACCGTGACGAATGTTCTTAAAATATTTTTCAACCTTATTCTTAACCTCTTCTGGATCAACACTGCCAGCTATGGCAACGATTGTGTTCTCGGCAACATAGTGAGAATTAAAATAATTAACAAAGTCGTCACGCTTGAGACCGATGACAATTTCTTTTTCGCCGGTAATAGTCCATCCGGCCGGCTGATTGCCATATAAAAGCTCCTCGATCAGATCTCCGACATGGCGCTGAGGTAAATCTCGATACATGTTTATTTCCTCAACAATAACTCCCTTTTCAATAGCTATCTCCTCTTCTGATAACTTTGAGTTAAGAAAAATATCAAATACGACGTCCATTACCGTATCCAACTTCTCAGCGCTGGCTTTAGCATAGTAGCCGGTATACTCCTTGCCAGTGAAAGCATTATATTCGGCACCGATAGAATCGAGCTCTCTGGCAATATCCATCGTTCCCGGCCTTTTTTCCGTTCCCTTAAACATCATATGCTCAAGAAAATGCGAAATGCCGTTTATATTTTTAGCTTCATACTTGGAACCAGTTCCAACTAAAACAAAAACCGTCGCCGTTTTTGTCGACGGCATGGGAATAGTAATCAGGCGTAAACCTGAATCAAATTTGTGAAAATTGTGGTTAAAAGTTGTTTTCATTGCATCAGATGTGGTGTCGGTGGCAGGGATCGAACCTGCGACAACTTCTTTATGAGGGAAGTGCTCTACCACTGAGCTACACCGACAAAATAATTAGATAATTAATTTTAACACATAATTGGGTTTTTTCAACCAAAAAACGGCTTTAGCCGTTTAAGTTATTTTATGCTCCAGCGTCTCGTTCATCAGCTGTTTTAACCATTCCATGAACGGAGTTTTACCGGTTCCTTCAGGATTATCAGTTTTCTTATGAATGTAAGTTATGGCGTATTCGTAATGTAAAGCTCTGAATTCATAAAGCATTTCAAGACATTCATTATAAATTTCTACTAAATTCCTGAAGCCTGTTTTGATTATCAAGTTTCGTATAATCGAGATTTTTTCCATTTCTTCAACTAATATCCTGTGTCCGGGGGGCATGTAATCACGCATATCCATAAGATGGTTAGTCAGTCCTGTTTGCCCGTGTTTTATGCCCAGTAACGCAACGAGAAAGGGGATGATCAGGCTTTGAGCGCCGGTTTCACCTCTCAATACTTTTATCGGATCATCTCTGACGCCTTCAAAAACGACATCGCTAAAAGGCATTATCCACGGACGAACTGTTTTATAGTAAACATCCGGAGAGCAATGCTCGGGCATTCTCTTTAAGACTACCGTCATTCCCCAAATGGCCGAACTCACATCTGATAATGCATGCCAAAGAAGATGAGTATTGCTTGCTTTAGCAATATCGGCGGCTAAAATCCCCCCTTCAACCACAAGAGCCGCTTTTTTCTCAATGGCCGCATGGACTAAAATAAACCAATCCTCGTCATAGGCCTTCACAAAATTCTGAAGAAGTTCAATATTGCCGAGCGCTATGTCATTTGCCGGATTAATCCTTCTCCAGTTAGACGAAGAGTATGAATAGTAGGAAAGAATCGGTTTTTTGCCAAAGTCATTTGAAAGCCGGCAGAGAGGTTCAGCAATTTGTCTTGGTATCACGGTCTGGGGCGGATTAGTTGAGTGAACAACTGCACTTGCCCCGAAACCGTAAATCATCATCGCCCTGTCTTTTTCAGCCCGACTAAGAACGGCTAAGGCATTTTGTGAAGGCAGGGGTAGAGATTTGGCCGCTTGGATAATGTTTCCCGATTCAAGCAAATCAGGAATCTGCTTACCAAAAACATCTAAGTAGCCGAACTCGCCCGGCATCAAGGTTAAAGGATCTGTTGGCGGAAGAAATCCCCTGCCAAGAGCTATCCCGAACTTAGCTAATCTGGGTTTAAGGTAACTTTCTATCGGATCGTCTCTCTCTTCTTTCATATTAAATCCTTTTTAATGTTCCTGTCCTTATCACTAAACTACTCGAATCGTAAATTATTGCAATAAAAAAACTGACCATCTGTTGATAATCTCATTATATTAAATAGCTTTTTGAATTTATAATTAAACATGGAATTTAATCAACTCTTTGTACTCAGCCCTAACCGGCCGGAACGAGGAAGTAAAAAATGAACCAAATGCCGAAAAGAACCTGGATATTGCCCAAAAATATTCTCTTAAGCTACGGAACGGCAGTCAATGACGGCCAGATACTTTTGCAAAAATAGTCTTAGACCTAAAGAAGTATTAAACAAAAAGTGGTATATTAAATAATGATGGCAGAAATACTTAAATCAATCGCGGTCGGCCTAACGGTTGGGATAATATTCTCTTTATTTAGACTGCCCATACCGGCACCGTCGGTTTTAGGCGGAGTTCTCGGTGTGGTTAGCATATATGTGGGAATGGTGATAGTGAGACTCATCATAAAATAGGCAATTAGACCTGCCGCGAAAGGGTGTTCTTAGTTTGTAAAAAAGCTAGAAAAATGCTAGACTTTTGGCATGCCCAGTGGAGCTACGTTTGAATAGATTTTTATGATGCCTCAAGGTAATTTTGGGCTTGATCTATGGTTAGTGGTTATTTCGAATAATTTTGTCTTTTCTAAAAATTATTTAAGGCGTAATTCGAAGTAATCTTACTGAGATGCCCGAGAATGAAAACCATACTAAAAGCAGTGTTCCAAAGACCAGGCCGCCGGTGGTGGTTGTTTTAGGTCACGTCGATCATGGCAAAACCAGCCTGCTTGACACTATTAGAAAAACTAAAATTGCAGAAAAAGAGTCGGGCGGCATTACTCAGCATATCGGTGCTTATCAAACGGAAATAAAGGGCAAAACAATTACTTTTTTGGATACGCCCGGGCACGAGGCGTTTGCCGCAATTAGATCTCGGGGAGTTAAAGTTGCCGACATCGCTATCCTTGTTGTAGCCGCTGATGAAAGCGTGAAACCCCAGACTAAGGAAGCTATCCGTATTATTAATGAAGAAAAAATTCCGGTTGTTGTTGCGGTTAATAAAATAGATAAAGACGGGGCAAACGTTCAAAAAGTAAAACAAGATCTTGCCTCGGAAAATATTTTAGTTGAGGAGTGGGGAGGAAAAGTTCCCTTAGTTGAAATATCAGCTAAACAAAATAAAAATATAGACGAATTACTCGAGATGGTTCTTCTTGTAGCTGAGCTTGAGAATTTTGAAGAGGATATTTCCGTGCCGGCGACAGGAATAATTATTGAATCACATCTTGATAAGAGAAAAGGTCATGTCGCTACAGCTCTTGTTCAAAAAGGCATATTAAAAACCGGCGATTGGATAGTCGTCGGCACGATTGTCGGTAAAATCAAAATGATGGAAGACTTTCTGGCCAAGCAGGTTGATGAGGCAACGCCGTCTCAACCGATCCAGATATTAGGCTGGCCGACATCTCCCGGTATCGGCAAAGAATTTAAAGCATCAACATCCAGAGAAGAAGCTGATATTATTGCAGGAAGCAATACCGACTCAGCTCCCCTGTTTCAACTCTTTAAGGGAGCATCTAAAGACGCTCTGCCCGAAGATGGTACTAAAAAATATCTTAATATTATTTTTAAATCGGATGTTTCAAGCTCTCTAGAAGCAATCGAATCTACCTTGGGAGTAATTAATGCTAAAGAAGTTGTCTGTCGGGTGGTTAATTACGATATTGGCAACATATCGGAGGGCGATGTAAAAATGGCGATAGGCTCATCTGCCCAGATTGTCGGATTCAGAGTTATAGCCGATAGTTCCGTTACAAAGTTAGCCGAAAAAGAAAATGTTAAAATTTCTACATTTGATATTATCTATGACTTGGTCGAGTACATAAGAAAAGAACTGTCTAATCTCCTTGAACCTGAAATAAAAAGAGTAACGTTGGGCAGAATTAAGATTCTGGCGGTTTTTAAAACTGAGAACAGATTTCAAATCGTGGGTGGTAAAGTCACTTCCGGCAAAGTTAGAAGAGGAGCACTGGCCGATGTTATGCGCAATAACGCTAAGCTGTTAAGCGGTAGAATAACTCAGCTTCAGTACAATAAAGAAGACGTGGGTGAGGTTAAGGAAGGCTCAGAATGCGGTCTTAAATTCGAAAAATTACCCGGTCAGTCTGATTGGGATATAAAAGAGGGCGACACGCTGGAGATTTATGACGAGGAGAAGATATTAAGGAATGTTTAGAAGTTCATGGCGGCATAGCCCCGCCTTCGCTAAAGCTTCGGCGGGCAGGCAAGTGGTAATATAAAATATGGTGCAGTGGCGAAGTAGTAACGCGACCATCTGTCCCGATTTCTGTAGATATATTAAGATTTAAATAGAAATCGAGGATCCGCGATTGATAAAAAATCTTGGCGGCATAGCCAAGTGGCAAGGCAGTTCTCTGCAAAAGAACTATACGGGAGTTCGATTCTCCCTGCCGCCTCCAGGATTTTTTATCAATCGGGACAAAACCGCGATTCGCGGGTGCAATCCCCGCCTGCACCTCACAATGAAAATACCACCTAATCCAAAAACACCTTATATTCTGGACAGTGACCAAGACAAGAGAATACTAAAGAAGCTAAATAAGCTTGCAGAAAGTGGTTTTTCTGATGAAAAGTCGTTGAAACTTATGTATAGTCAACTTGAGACTGATTGGCGAACACCGCTCGAAAATTTTATTGATAATTTATTAAAAAACAATGAGCTATAAAAACATTTTAGTTACCGGTGGATGCGGATTTATCGGTAGCCACTTTATTCACCATCTGCTAAAAAAATATAAAGACATTAACCTAGTTAATGTTGATCTACTCACTTATTGTGGTAATCCTGAAAATGTCAGAGATATTGCCGATGATTCAAGATATAATTTTTATAAAGCTGATATAGGTGACTATAATGCAATGAGTAGTGTTCTTAAAAAGCATCAGATTGATTGTATTGTTAATTTTGCGGCTGAATCTGACAATAATAAAGCTGTCAGTTCTCCAGTAGATTTTGCCAGAACAAATGCGTTGGGAACCGCAGTGCTTCTCGAGGCGGCACGGCAGGCGGGGGTAAAAAGATTTCATCATATCTCAACTTGTGAAGTGTTTGGCCAGCTACCGCTTAAAAGTAAATCAAAATTTTCTGAGAAGTCACCGTATAATCCTAGAACTCCGTATAACGCCGCCAAGGCCTCGGGTGACTTAATAGCCAAGGCATATCATCACACCTTTGGTTTGCCTGTCACAATAAGCTATTGCGCTAATAATTACGGCACTCATCAGTTTCCGGAAAAAGTAATTCCAGTTTTTGCTATCAGGGCAATACAGAACGATCCCCTGCCCGTATTTAAGTCTTCGGGAAATAAAAGAGAATGGATTCATGTTTCCGACCACTGCTCAGCAATTGATTTAGTTTTAGAAAAAGGAAGAGCGGGCGAAACTTATAATGTCGGTACGGGGCTTGAGAAAACAGTAACTAATATAGCCGATGATGTGTTGGCTATCCTAAAAAAGCCTAAAACCTTAAAAAAGATTGTTCCTGATCGGCCCGGCCACGATTCAAGATACTTACTCGATTCTTCCAAAATGAAAAAACTTGGCTGGAAACCAAAAATAAAATGGCACGAAGGACTCGAGGAAACATTAAATTGGTATAAGAATAACCCCAAATGGTGGCAGCCTCTTCTAAGCAGGTCTAATTCTTGGAAATAATAAAATGCGCGGAATTGTTTTAGCGGGAGGTTCGGGTACCCGCCTCTCCCCTCTTACAAAAATAACCTCAAAGCAATTATTGCCGGTTTATGACAAGCCGATGGTTTTTTATCCGCTCAACACTCTTCTTCGGGCTGGGATAAAAGACATCTTAATAATTGTTTCTCCGGAACATCCCGGTGACTTTTTGAAACTTCTCGGTTCAGGTAAGGAGTTTGGTGCCAAGTTCACCTACGAGATACAGGATAAGCCTGAAGGATTGGCTCAAGCCTTTATTATCGCTAAAGACTTCATCGGTGATGATAATGTTGCCATGATACTAGGTGATAATATTTTTGAAGATGATTTCTCAAAAGTTATCAAAAAGTTCAAAAAAGGAGGCCACATATTTGCTAAAAAAGTTTCCGATCCGGAAAGATTTGGGGTAGTAAAGTTTGGTAAGAAAGGAAGAGCCATCCAGATAGAAGAAAAGCCTAAAAAGTTTCTATCGGATTACGCGATTACCGGATTATACATATACGACAACCGAGTTGTTGAAGTTGCCAAAAAATTAAAGCCATCTCTTCGTGGAGAGCTAGAAATTACAGATTTACATAATTGGTATCTAAATAAAGGTGAACTAAAGGTTGATATTGTAAAAGGTCTATGGATAGATGCCGGGACATTTGACTCTCTGGCTAAGGCAACTCAATGGGCCCTTCGACAAGACTCAGGACAGGCCATGAGGCGTGGAAAATAACTAAAACTGTGGTATAATCTATAAAATTGCCCGGGTGGAGAAATTGGTAACCTCGACTGACTTAAGATCAGTTGGCCGCAAGGCCTTGCCGGTTCGAGTCCGGCTCCGGGCACCAATATCAAAAATTGGTTAACTAATTATTTTTGGCAGATAATCTAAAAAAAATGGAAAGGCTAGAAAACCAACAATTAGGGGTGCTGAATCATAAGATTATAAACCATCACTATGCGGTTGATATCAGATGGAAAGACGGAAAGGAGTCTCAGCATAATTTTCCGGAAAATGGTTTTGGAGTTTTTGACCTTAAGACGCAGGACAAACTAGGTTTTATATCGGGGCAAGAGGCTTTAGACATACTAAAAGAGTATTCCCCTTTCGTTAACAAAGAAGATTTCTCGTGGCTGGATTATGTGAACATAAAATCGACCGCAGATACAAAAACTAGGAAGCGTAGTAAATAAGGTCGAGCTTGGTATAATAAAGACACTGAACCTCACTGTGCAATTCTTCACACGGTGTTTAATTTTTGTAATTTAAAACCGCAGGCAGATGCTGCGGCTGGAAAAAGATTGTTGCTACTTTCTCTTTTTCCCCAATTGGCGGATAAACTTCAGCACGTGATCTACTTCAACGGCAGTAAGTTTGTCCTTATGCGCGGGCATTAATCCCCGACCGTCGAGAATAGTAGAGCGAAGATCAACGTCTTGCTTCTTGGCTGTTGTCTCGTCGGTAAGATCGATCCTCGAGATATCGCCATTAACCATAGCTATGACATTGAGATTGCCTTTTCCGTTCGGTGCATGGCATGCAGCACACCGCTCCATAAAAATAACTCGTCCTGTATTTTTCCTGGTTTGTGCAGACGCGGCCGAAGTGATACAGACAACAAGTACGATTGTTGCACAATAAACTAGCACATACGCTTTTTTTTCTTTCATTTTCTCTCTTTCTCCTTCTTGCTCTTGTGTCAAACCCTATCTCTAGAATACGCTTAATTTCTTTAAATGTCAATGCTTACCTTCAGTTGGCGGGGGTTTTGTGTATTTAACTAAAAGTGTTAAAATATGCCCCAGATACAGGACTTCGTTATTATCTCTATGGATAACCTATTGTTTCCGATCGAAAAACTTAAAAATGTCGGTTCGCGGAATCTTTCGCGTCTCAATAGATTAGGAATTAAAACCATAAGAGATCTTCTCTGGCATTTCCCAGTTCGCTATGAAGATTATAGCGAAGTAATGCCTATAAATCAGGTAGAACCTGGTCAAAAAGTAAATGTTCAGGGGGAAGTTTTAAAGATCTCAAGTAAAAGGATATTCCCCCGCCGACTGACCGTTACTAACGCCATTGTCGGTGATTCCAGCGGAGCGATCAAAGTTGTCTGGTTTAATCAGCCATATATTGAAAATCAGCTAGTTGAGGGTGCTATGGTTAGCCTTGCTGGAAAGGCTAACTTGAATAAACACGGCCTATACCTCTCCAGTCCAACATATGAGAGAATGATGGGTAATGAATTAAGGGTTCTGAATCAAGAAGGTGAAATTCAAAATTCAAAATTCAAAATTCAAAATTCTAGCTTGAAACACACCTCCGGTCTCGTGCCAGTTTATCCTGAGACCGAAGGAATAACTTCAAAATATCTCAGATTTTTAATCAAGCCGCTTCTCAAGAACATAAAAGCCGACGAGCCGCTACCTCAGACGATTTTGGATAAGTACAGCTTCCCGAGAATATCTGAGGCTCTTTCAGATATCCATTATCCGAAAAATTTAAAAGATGCCGATTCGGCCAGAGAAAGATTTGCTTTTGAAGACCTCCTACTCTTTCAGATAAAAGCTCTTCTTGAGAGAAGGAAAATAAATCAGCTTAAATCAATTTCAGTACCTTTCGATCAGGCACTGATTCAGGATTTCATAGGCCGTCTGCCATTTGAGCTGACCATTGATCAGAAGGTTTCCTTATGGGAGATTCTCAAAGACCTTCAAAAAAGTTATCCGATGAACAGGTTAATGGAAGGAGACGTCGGAAGCGGTAAAACTGTGGTTGCCCTAACTGCCTCCTATCAGATTGCCAAGGGGGGTTACCAGACTGTTTTTATGGTACCAACTGAAGTTCTGGCTCAACAGCATTATCGAACGATTACATCGTTAATTTCCAATTTCTCCCGATTCGCTTTCGCGAATCGCGGATCCTCGATTGCGAAGCAATCGGGACAATTTCCAATTTCCAATCAAATCAAACATCAAAGCTCTCAAAGTTTAGAAAACGAAATAAATATCGGATTACTGATAGGCTCGGAAGCTAAGTTAAACGGACAGTCGGTATCTAAAAAAATTATCAAGGAAAAGATTGCTTCGGGGCAGGTTCAAATTATAATCGGTACTCATGCCATTATCCAGAAAGATGTTTCATTTGATAAATTGGCGATGGTGGTAATTGATGAACAGCATCGCTTTGGAATTAATCAGCGCAAGGCACTGCTTAAAAACTCCGAACTACAAAAACCAAATCCTAAGCAAATTACAAATTCAAAATCAGAAATCTCAAATATTGGAAATTGGAAATTGTCCCGATTGCTTCGCAATCGAGGATCCGCGATTCGCGAAAGCGAATCGGGAGAAATTGGAAATTCTCAGCAAGTGGTACCTCACTTGCTGAGTATGACTGCCACCCCTATCCCCCGTACCCTGGCCCTTACTATATACGGAGATTTAGATATATCCCTGATAAAAGAAAAACCAAAAAACAGACAAAAAATAATTACTAAAGTGATCACGCCCACCCAGAAGAAAGAAACATATCAGTTCATAAGAGATGAAGTTAGAGACGGCCGGCAGGTATTTGTCGTCTGCCCCAGGATAGAACTAAGCGATCCCAAGAAAGAGATAAAAACCGGTTCTCCGCAAAGCAAGATGAATATTCTTTGGCAGGAAGTTAAGGCCGTTGAGGAAGAATATAAAAAATTATCGGAACTTGTATTTCCGGATCTGAGAGTTGCTATGCTTCACGGTAAATTAAAACCAAAAGTTAAGAATGAAATAATGGGTAAATTTAAAAATAAAGAATTTGATATTCTTGTCTCTACGTCAGTAATTGAAGTCGGCATAGATATCCCAAATGCAACTATTATGGCGATCGAAAGCGCCGAAAGGTTCGGCTTGGCCCAGCTTCATCAGTTCAGGGGGCGAGTAGGACGAGGAGAGCACCAATCTCACTGTATTCTTTTCTCTTCTTCGGGAGATAAATCAATAAATCAAAGACTGAAAGCCTTAGTTGAGTGTGATGATGGTTTTGAACTGGCCGAGAAAGATATGAAAATACGAGGGCCGGGAGAATTCTTCGGGGTTAAACAATCTGGAATGCCTGACCTCGGTATGGCTTCGCTTGCCAATATAGATTTAATTAAAAAAGCCCGCGCCGAGGCTCGCCTACTTCTCAAAAAAGATCCATCGCTTAATAACTATCCTCTCCTTAGGGATAAACTAGAGTCATTCCAGAAGCTGACCCACTTTGAGTAGTTATAAAATCTTTCCTCATTATTTTCTCAACCTGAGCTTCGGGTTAGACAAATAATGGCTTAAAACCTCCGGAAGGCCTTCCGAAATTCCTTTCAGTCAGTTTCGGAGGCGATTCCCTGGAAGTTCCTCCAGTGAACCTTCGCCTTAAGCTTTCCTGCTCGCCTCGCTGAAGCTCCGGCGAAGCGGGTCGGTTTTAGGTAAGCTATTATTTATACCTAACCCTCTTGCAACGGTTATCAAAAACGATAAGGAAAGATTTTATCCACTTGTTCTCTTAGTAAATCAACCGAGACTTAAGGGATATTAAGATAGCTATTCTGCGTGAGCGTCGGGTTTATTCTCCTTCTTTCTTTTTGCTGATCGATTGCGGGCAATTGTATCGTTCCTGTCTACGTGAGCTAGGAATAGACCGATCCCCTCTTTCTCAATATATTTCCTAATTTTCCCGGGATGCTCAAGAGCTTTTTTTGCAATATCGTAATGCTCCACTAATTTTTTATAATGTGTGGATCGTTCTAACAATATTTCTTCAGCGGGAATACCCATAACCTCAATACTGAGATTGTGTTGGATGGAGATCTTTTTAAATAAGGCTTCGGCTCGGGGAATATGATACCCGTTAGAAACAATAATGGCTGTCTTTATACCCTTGCTCTTAAGTATATCTAATATGTTTTCAAAGTTTTCAATTGTACTTTCAGACGACTCGCCAATCTCTTTGATGACATCTTCTGGTTTTGCATCCAAATTTTCAATCAAATACTCTTCCTCTGCATCAGCCATAGAACGGTCATAACCCTCTCCGATCGGCACTCCGCCGGTAACTATAATCTGCTTGGCTTTGCCGAGTCTGTATAACTCGTAGGCGGCGATAGTTCTCATTTTGCCGTGAAGATTAAGCTTGTCTTTTTCATCCGGTAAAAATTTCAAGCCGGAGCCAAGAACAATTGCAGCATCAACTTCCGGAATTTTTTCCAGCCATTGTTCGTGAGTTAAGCCCTCGACAGCTTTAGTCGGAGAAAAAACTGCCTCATATTTTTCTATAAAATTTCGTTCTTTCATCGTTATTTTACAATTCGAATTTTTGGCGTTACCCAAAATCCCATATATTTTCCGAGCATTAGCCGAGTCTGTGCTTCTAGGCCCGGTAACAGGCCTAAGCCGATAGTGGTAATGGGGAATAAAAGCCACTGAAGAACCATCCAGAGGTACTTGAACTTGCCGAATTTGGGCGGACGAGGCGGAAGAAGGACAATTGATAGAACAGCCGTTGAGACAAGACCTATCATGGAGATTGTCATAATAGTCCTGGTTATAAACGGCAGGTTAAAAGATAGGATACTTTTATTGAACTCTGAACCCCCGACAATGACCGGCAACCAGCCAAGAAGAAATATTATTAGGGCATTGGTTGCCCATGAATGGAACCCCTCAACTATCATAAAACCGTACTTCCATTTTTTAAGTTTAGGAATAGCCTTATTTTTAACAAATCCGAAAAGAAAATAAGGGACGTTTTCTACGCCATAGCCCCAGCGCCGCTGTTGCTTATACACATTTTTAAATGTTTGCCATGACGTGTAAGCCACATTGGCATCCATCGATACCGGATAATACATCGGTACTACCCGGTAGTCACCATTGTAGCGGAGAAAGCACTGCCAAAATATTCTTGAATCTTCTGAAACCATATTCTTCTGCCAAAAATCAACATCAACCAAAGCCTGCCAAGGCATTGAGTGGGAAGAAAAAGTCGTTGCCGTTTCGTGCTTCTCCTGTTTGATGGTGTGCCAAAAAGTTGCCGAAAAAGCTACGACTCTGGCAAACGAAGGAGCCTCCCAGATATTATTTATATACAGCGGCACAGGCTGGTAAGAGGCCCTGAGCGGCCTATCGGTCATTAAAAATGTGTAGGTAAGAACTCCAAAATATTCAGGAAAAACAACGGTATCTATATCGAGGTTGGAAACCAAAATATGGCTATAGGGTATTTCTAGTCTATCAATGATCTGTTCCTTAGCTACTCGGGCGCCATAAGCGGTATTTGATCCTTTGCCGGGCATTTCTCCCTGAAGGCCAGCGGGATGCATAGTAGATAGAAATTTATAAAATTTGTTGCCATATGTCTTTTCTATTTCTTCAGTCGTCTGTCTGGTTGCTTCCCCTCCCCTCTCTTCCCAGCATAGAACAACAATCATTTTTTCTTTGGGATAGTTGCTTTTTAATAATCCCTCCATTGAAGCAGAGACTAAAGAAAAATCTTCTTTATACAGAGGCAGAAAAATTACATGATAAATATCCCGCCAGGATTTTAGTTGTAGGTTGTAGGTTGTAGGTTGTAGGTTGTTAAGTTCTTCGAGCCAGTTGATCTTTAAATTTTCACGGAGCTTATTATAAGAAACTCGGAGGTGAAGCGAGAGATAAAGCGTCTTTATAAACCAATAAACGTCGAAAATTATAATAAAAACAGCGATAAAAACTGGTACAAAGAATGAAAGGAGAATTATTAATAATATGGTTGTCCAGGCTAAAAGACCGGGCATTATTTCAAAAGCTCGATAGACTCTTCTATCTCTTTTTTCAGCTAAATCGCTTGCTCGTCCGATATGGAGATAATCAGGCATTGTCTATTAAATTAACCACAAATTCGTCATAAAAACAAATAAAAAATCCCTGGCATTTCGCTTAGGGATTTATGGTAAATTAGGAATCTTAGGCAGGTTGATTTTCGTCAAACATTATTTTTAGAGCCTCATCGACATTCTCAATGAAGTGAAATTTAAGATTATCTTTTGCCGATTGAGGAACTTCGTCAAGATCTCTTTCGTTTGTCTTCGGTAAAATAACTTCTTTAATGCCTGACGTTTCCGCAGCTATAACTTTTTCTTTAATGCCACCCACTCCGGTAACTTTACCTGCAAGGGTTATCTCACCGGTCATAGCCACATAAGGTTTGGCAATCTTTTTGAAAGCAATCGAATAAAGCGAGCAGTAGATAGTTACTCCGGCAGAAGGACCGTCTTTCTCTATAGCACCCTCGGGAACATGGATATGAACCGACCTATTTTTCAGTAATTCCGGGTTGTTACTTTTCTCAAGCTCTAGTCTAAGCAGAGAAAGGGCTAATTTGCCCGATTCTTGCATAACTTTTCCGAGCGAACCGGTCTGGGAAAGCTCCTTGCTTTTAAATTCCGGCAGTATAGCCGATTGGACATACAAGATATCTCCGCCGAATTGAGTCCAGGCTAGGCCAATAGTTTCCCCGACCTGAGTTTTAGAAGCCCGTTCTTCATAATACTTAGGCTGACCTAAGATTTTTCTCAGCCATCCTTCATTAATCTCAGGAGAAGAGAAATTCTTGGGATTTTTTAAGTATTCCTGAGCCAAACTTCTCCCAAGGGTTACTATTCTGCGTTCAAGATTTCTGACTCCAGACTCTTTCGTGTAGCCTTTTATAATACTGTATAAAACTTCGTCTGGACTGTTATTCGGCCATTTAAAATCTATTTTATGCTTCGAAAGACCAACTTCAGTAGTAGCTTTAGGGATTAAGAATCTTTTAGCAATCTGTACCTTCTCATATCTTGTGTAGCCGGGCAAGAAAACCGGTTCCAGTCTGTCCAATAAAGCCGGCCTAATCGGCGTAGTATCGTTTGCCGTTGCTATGAATAATACCTGGGAAAGATCAAATGGCGCATCCAGGTAATGATCCCTGAAAGAATTATTCTGCTCCGGATCAAGAACTTCCAGAAGTGCGGCTGATGGATCGCCTCTGAAATCCGCTGTAATTTTATCTATCTCATCGAGAACAAAAACAGGATTTTTGACCCCGCCCCGCCTTATTTCCCTCATGATCTGGCCAGCTAAGGCTCCGATGTATGTTTTTCTATGTCCCCTGACTTCGGCTTCGTCCCTGACTCCACCGAGAGACAAGCGAACCAGCTTTCTTCCGAGAGCTCTGGCAATTGAATTTGCCAAAGAAGTTTTACCGACTCCCGGAGGGCCGATAAAGCAAAGATTGGCTCCCTTGCCGGTAGGATTTAATAGTTTTCCGGCAAGATACCTGAGAATGTGAATTTTGGCGAAATCTAGACCGAAATGGTCGCTATTTAACGTTTCTTCTACTTCGGCTATATTTTCTTCTTGTTTGCTTTCTTTATTCCATGGTATATCAAGCATAAAATCAATGTGGTTTATAAATACAGTCCATTCCGACCCCTCACCTTTTAATTTACCGAGAGATTTAAGTCTCTTGAAGCTCTCCATTGTTGATTTGATTGCATCCTCATTCATGTATTCTCTGATCTCTATGAATTTTTTGTATTTTTCAACTAGCTCCGGATGAGCGTTCTGGACGAAAGAAGCGTCTTTTTCCTTCTGGTTTGGTTCTATACTTTTTCTTGGCCGAGAAGAAGCACTCTGATCACTATTCTCTTTTTCCTCTTCATATTCAACTCTCTCCCTGCTAAGTCTTTCAAATTCATTTCCCGCCTTTAGCTGATTTATGCTCCTGATAAGAGTATCGCTTAGTACGCCAAGGCGTTCCATGGGGTGTCGCAGACTTAGTACTGTTTGTTTTTGATCAATAGCAATATCGGGCAATATTGCGATGATATTCCAAGTAAAAGAATCTATTCCGGACTTTAATCTGAAGTCGTAATTTTCAAAGTTATCCACGATATCGTGAATATGTATCAGATCTGGATCGCTCGTGAAGTCATCTTCGGAGTGCCTGCTTTTTGCAATCTCGTTAATCATTATGACAAGCATTTTCTTTATTCTAAGCATGTATCCGTAGATAGGGTCTGCGTATTCTTTAATAACGGCATGATCAGTACCAATTTTTTCAAATATATCCTCTTCAATGTCAGCTATCGGAGATACTTTAGCCAGCCAGTAGCTTTTAATGTCTTTTCTGTTCCTGGTGTAACTTATTACTTCGGCTCGGTAACGGCCTTGTAGGCTAACTATCGGTATTTCCTGATCTTCAACCTTAAGCTGAGATACGACCCCGATCCTATAAAATCTTTCAGGGGCTTGATATGCACCCGGTTGGGACATGACACTAAAAACAAAAGGGCACTGTCCGTTTAAGGCATTATGAACAAGCTCGAAGTAGTAATCTCTTCTTAAGCGGACTCTGGAAGTCGACCCGGGAAAGGTCATTACTTCTGAAATAAGGTCAATTACTGGAAATTCGCCCGGAATTATCATCTCTTTTCTTGCGTTTGATCCCATGACCAATCCTTTTTAAAGAACCAACGTTATCGGAAGTATAATGAAATAAACAATAAAAGCAACAATTAACCGGTTGGTTCTGCGGTGATATAAAAAACCCCGCAGATGCGGGATTAATTAAGAGAACTTTTCAACCAAACTTTGATCTACTGCATACAAACAAATTTCTTTGGCACCCCTCTCGGTATAGTTAAATTTCTCTATCAAGTTTTTAATCATGTGGGAAACATGCAGCTTCAGGCGAGTATCAAATGTCTCAAACTCTTTGGTTCCGAAAGATGATACGATGTCTTTGAAGTTATTATTCTTTAAGAACGGCTCGAAAGTCCTTTCTTTAAGATGTCTGATATAGGAATCGAACAAATTACAATACAGTTCCGTTTCTACTATTTTACTTTCTTTTCCTTGAGCAATAACTTCAACATACTTTAGCTGAAGGCTTCTTGCTAAATTAAGAGTGTTTCTATCGTCCAGCTCTTTACCCACAAAGTAAGAGCCTGTTGTTTTTAACAATTCCAGGGTCACTTCGAAATCTTGCTGAGTCCAATTACATCTCACTTTGTTGCCGACATCATAATTAATCGCATAAAGATAATTTAGAATATTCTCCGATATCTGCTTTTTATCATAGAGATAAAGGGATTCTTTTATCTGGCTGAGAACCGTATAGTTGTACCAATCTACAACTGAATCAATAAATTTCGGCGGTATATTCTGATTTCTCTGCTCTCTGCTTAAAACCTTTTTAAAATAGTCGGAAACATTGCGCATGTTTGCCAAACTTGTTTTACCGCAATAACGGTTAACGAATTCGCCAAAAAATCTTATTGAATCTCTGACCGAAAAACCGCCTTCTCCTTCTTGTTCGCCTTGAGCAATAAGTCTGCGTCGGAATTTAGCTGTTAATCCCTTTTTATCTTCTTCGGACAACCACGCTGGAATTACTCCGCTGTAAATCTCCATCCTTAAAAGCAAGCCGGATTCATCACAGTACTTTTTATATTTTTTAACATCGGGAATCCATTCTTGAAGTGGCTTAGACTCTGAGTTCATTCTCGAAGAAATTATTATTCTTGCAAAGTTTTCTAACACCCCGGGAAGAAAATAAGAATTGATTTGGTCCCCGAATATACTATGATATATTTTAACCTCAGTTGGTACATCCAGCACATAGGATATTTTTGTATATCTTATTCTCCCCTGCAGTGATCCGACCTTCTCATCTTCTATACTCTTTTTGTCCTCCGGGTTCATTAGAGCAATAAAAAGGGAACTTATACTTTCTTCTATTATTCCATTGACCTTGTGCACGCCCTCAGAAATAACATTATGAAGTTCTAAAAGCCGGTCTTTATTGTGTGATTTTATATCGGTTAAAACATAGATGCCATTATTCGTTTTGGCGTAACGCGAAAATACGTATTTTACAAGATTAGCTCCGAAAGTTTCATCGAGTTTTTCCTGAATTTGTTTGTCAGTTAAGTAAGCTTCCTTCATCGGTTTATCGCCGGGATTAAAAACACTAATCCCCTCTCCTAACCTCCGGTCAAACTTGTAATAACGCACCTTAACCATTTTTAAGACTGCATCTAGAGAACCGACCTTATCAATCAACGCCCTGAAAAGAGATTTGCAAATAGTGCAAGCCTCATTTTTAAATAACCACTCATATTCTTTTTCATGAGTAAGCTGGTAATCTAATTCTGTTAATTTCTCCGGTGAAAGCAGGTTGTCAAGAAAAGAGATTCGATAGCTCTTAGGGATGAGGAGTATCGGATTGTCATGGCTTGGACAAGAAACTTTTACTTCTTTTCCGTCCAGCTTAATGTCCCAAAAAATTTCAAAGGTCCTTCCCTCTTCGGTGTCAGTGTATTCTTCGAATGTACGGAGAAGGTTATTTAAGAACGTACTCTTACCGCATCCTTGTGGACCTTCGTATATGTATATCCGATTTTGTTGAGACCCCTGTTTTAACAGACGCATTTGCCCTATAAATCTATTTGCAAACAATCTATCGGCAAAGAACGGGTTGTCGGATCTTTGCTCAAAAATTTTTGAACAATTATATTTTACGAAACCGATACTCTCAGGGTCATTCGGGTATTCATCTTCTCCCTCACCGACATAACTAGTTACCATGTCAGAAAACAGTTGGAAAATATTTCTAAAAACCCTGCGAGGCTCTTTTCGCGCTATTTCAAGATAATCTTCGAAATCAAGGATTAATCTTTTTTCCTTACCCTCGACACTACTTTTAAGAGATTCTAAGGCAAGCTTTGTCTTGTTCCTTTGTTCGGCCGTATCTTCGGAATAAAAACTTTTTAAAGTTTCGTGTTTGCCCATAGATTACCCCCCTATCTCATCTGCGGAAAGCATGGTTTTTTCTATGACCTTATCTTTGCAGGTGTAACGAACTCGAAATCTTTTATAATAAGGCGTATACTCCGGATCAAAAAGTAAATTTTCTCTCTCTTCTCTTTCGATATCAAATTCAGTTGTTTCTAGGCTAATTGTATTTCCGGCAAGATACGACAAGCCCATTAACACGGCAGGAATATATTCTGTAACTAAAGTTCTGCCTTCGAATACATGATCGAGATAAAGCTCTCCTTCCCTGGACTTATCCTCATTGATTAATATACTTGGCGGGTGGTATAAGCTGTCATTAAGCATTTTTCTATATTCCCTTCCGCTACGCGACTTAATATATATTTCGATAACCAATTTGTCCGGGTTAAGTCGGCGTCCGGCCACAAAAAGATTGTGTTTATCAACAAAATCCTGAAAGTCATCGTCGGAAAGAAAATTAACCAACATGGAGTCGTTGAGGTTCTTTCTTATCTCTAGCAGAGTATTTTTCCCGGCGTCTTCTCCAAGCTTTTTATCAAAGTTTTTTCTGGCTTCCGCATCTTCCAGCAATTGATATTCGGCAGAAAGTTTTCCTTTCATAGCCATCCCTTCGATAAATTCGTAAAGACGCTTGAATCCTATATACGGATTAAGTCCGATTCCGCCAGGCGGATCAACTACAACCTTGGAATTAGTCAGGGCAAAACCAACCTCGTGAGATTTAATCCTGGGGTCAGCTACAAACAATCTTTCGTGCCAAAGACTTGCCCAGCCTTCATGTGAATTTTTAGTTCTTATCTGGGGCTGGAAATATAACGACGTCCTTCTTACTATTCCAAGGATATCCTTCATCCACTTATTTTCGTCCTTATTTATGAAGTCTGAATTTTCTACAAGATACTGAAGTATATCTTTCGGTTTTAATTTATTTTTCTTGTCTTTTTTTTCAAAAGCGTTCTTAAACTCCGGGAACTTGCTTTTTAGAAACGGGTCATCAAAAAAAACCTCTTCTCCGACCTTTTGACCAAACTGTTCTTGAGACAAATTGAGACGGCTTATTTCGTCGTAGTAGAATTTAATCGGAACTGTCTTGCTCTCATAATGATTTTTAAGAAATTCCCCGAAGTAAAATCTTATTCTCTCCGAAAGTGTCCCTAGCACATTCCCTGATACAGACTTGTCATCTTCTCCAAGTTCACCGTAGTAACCAACTAGGTTATCGATACCTCTGGCAAATTCAATTACATAATCCACCCATCTTTTTTTGTCACCCATCTCTTCGCGAATTCGGTTGATCAGGCGCTTATCAGCTAAGGCTTGGCCGCAAAAATCATCATTCCATGTATTTCTAAAAAAAACATTATTCTGAAAGAAATCTATGTGGCCTAGAACATGGTAAAATATCATTACATTAAGCCAGTCTGGATTATTATCATTGTAAAATGACATGGGAGGCCTTGTATTGATAACCGTTTCATAGGGGTTGTGCGGATAAACGTTGTAAAGCCACTTATTTCTTACAATTTCTACGTCATCAGCCCAGAAATCATACAGTGTCGGAATCATTACTTTTGGACTAAGCTCAAGGAAGCCTTGATTAGTTACTATATACTCCAGGCTTTCTCCTTTAAAACTCAATCCGGCAGATAAAGCTCGCTTCTTGCATTCTTCCATTATTTCCTTGGTTTTTTGACTTATTAGCTCCATTATCTCTCCTGACCTAGGTAATATTTTAAATGTACTTCTCCTAATCTATAAAATTATAGGATAAATACAAGTATTCTTCACAAAATAAAAAAGGACGATACATTCGTCCTTTAATTTTATAGCTCTACCCGCTGGTGACAAGTGCCTTGATTGCCTCCTCATTTTCTTTATCACTCGGGTTGCGATAAGACATTTTGTGCATTCTAAAAATGTTATTTCTTTCAATAAACCTCCCTATTTTTATATATTTCTCAAACTCAGTTTCTCTGCCCTCATTATAAGGCGTTCCTAAAAGACTTACGCCCATCAAGTTAACATAACTTAATATTATTTCTATCTCCGGTACCGCCAGCTCTCCTTCGTCTGAATCATCGCCATCCGTTCCTTGAAAAACATAAATATTATAGTCACGAGTAAGATTTTCTTCTTCGACTATCTGGTTGATCAGCTTATACGCAGATGGGATAAGAGTTCCCCCGCCTGAAGCTACTTTGAAGTAATTATCTACTGAAACTTCTTTAGCAACCGTGTCGTGAACGATAAATCTCGGGATTACAAGTTTTTCATATTGGAACAATAGCCAAGAATATAGCATGAGATGCTGACTTATTATTGCCCGGGTTGGATAACCAATCATTGAACCGGAATAATCTCGTAAGAAGAATACTACCGCTTGTGATTTCCAAATTCTTTCCCTGGAAAGAACCCGGTAAACCTTATCTTGCGGACCAACCACAAGATTTGTCATATCGGGATTATTCTCATCTAAACGGTCGAGGATCTTATTGCTCTTAATTATACTTTTTAGAGTTTCCTTTTTATCAAGAAGCTGGCCGGATCCTTTATGTCTGTCGGTTAAATCGTAAATATATTCATCGGTCGGCACCTTTTTTACCTTATCCTTGAGATTGGGCAGCTTTAGTTTCTCCGAGAGCTCTTTACCTAGTTGGTAGGCTTCCGTTTCAATACCATGACTCCCCTCACCGTCTCCGGCATTGGAATCACTTTCTGAATCTATGTCACCCTCTCCTTCATCACCCCAGATGGGTATTTCAGCTACCACGCTTCCAACCTCACCTTCACCGCGCCCTGCTTCATCTTGTCCATGCTCGCCTGTTGGCTCAAAATCGCCATGAATAAGCTTTTCTTCAACAACATACGGAATAGCTATTATTTTCCCCGGTCCAGCGAGAATACGTCTTATTTTTATTCTTTTTTCAAACCCATCTTTTTCTCTTAAGGCATCTCTTTTTAAAAGTTCATCAAAAGATTCAGAGGGCATAAAAAGGCCTCATTCTACTCACCCTAGCTTTCATCATCTTTCTCGCAGAAGTACTCAATTGTTTTATGAGCACATGTAGTGCAATATCCCAGCTTCTTCATAGTTTCTATCATTCTGTTATAAATCTTAACATTCTCTTCGTTGGTTCTATTCGCTAAAGCTCCGACCAGACTACCTGCCCCAGCGACATCTGACTCTAACCTAACCTGAGTTACTGCATTTACCAGTTCGTGGTTATCCATAAAATCATAATTGGGATCTGATACTGCTTTTTGCCCAAAGATTTTTCTAATCATATTTCGATACGACTCTTGTCTTTCATTATTAGAAAGACCCAGTCTCGCTTCTACGCTGTTAACAAAACTTGTATCAATCTTGATTGATGTAGTTTTAAGAGTTTGGCGATCTATATATGTCCAGATCATGTCCGGGCCTAGATTCTCGGCACCCACGGCAATAATCATGTTAATGTAAGACATAACGTCCTTACGGATAGCATTTTCATCATCTCGATAAGCGTTAAAGATGGTTTTTTTCACCTGTTCACGGTATAATTGTTTGGCAATTTTTATATCCTTGAGGTACTTATCCCTGTCTGCGGATTCGGTAACGTAATCCAAGATCACTCTTTCCATGGCCCGAAAAACATCTTTAGCAAAGAGGCACTCCCCTTCATTGCTTTCAGACATAGTCGCCAATATCTGCAAAACTCGGCCCTCATCACGATGACCTAAACCTTTTTGGCCCCATCTTTTGGTAACATCCGAGTTAGCATTTGCGACATCTTTAACTTCTGATAAGGTTTTAATTCCTTTCTCGCCAGCCGTTTCACCGGCTTCAAGCTTCATGGTTTCAATCGGGGTAAGCTTCTCCGAGTAAGGAAGGCGAGTTAGGGCCATTCCTACGGAAATAGCGTAATTAAGATTGGGATCCTCATGCATGTTTTTTCCAAGAACGGTTGTTTTTTTCTGACTGCCCAGAGAATATCTTGTAAGCTCTTGCTGAAGCTTGTAGTCGGTATTATGACCCACATAGCAAATTCGGCACCTGTCTTTTATCGGAGATTCTTCCTTCTCGGAAACAAAGCGGTTATACTCCCAGTTGTTTGAAGTTGCGATAATCATGGTGTCGATGGGCCAAATAAACCCATCCAGTTCTATATTTCTATTCTGAATAACCTGAAGATAAATTTTAACAAGATCCGTTTTGTTTTTAAACATTTCATCGGCAAAGTGTATTCCTGAACCGGCAACGCGAGCCAAGGCTCCTCGACGCAGATCAAACTTATTTGGATCTCCCGGCGGAAGCAACAAAATAAGCTGAAGAGATTCCTCTCCAAGAAGATCAACAGACGAAGATGTAATTTTATCTTTAGCGGAGTATTTACCGGTTATAGTACCCAGACTTTCTTGAACTGGAACCGGAATAACCTGTACTTGCTCGAGTGCTTTTAGGGTATCCCCGTTAAAGTATGCAAGAAGTTTGTGCCATAAGTATTCTGTGGATGCACCTAGCGAACGATAGTCATTGTATAGAAGATCTATCTGATTATCTCCGAAACCTTGTTCGGCAATAAAACCTTTTGATTTATCGTTGCCGCCGTAAAGATTCATGGCCAGAATCATCGGATCCTCAAACGTTAGAGAATGAAGCTCCGCAACATTTTTATGGTAGTTAAGCGTTTTATCTAATCCTGTAAATTTAAAAGTGTATTTATGATTTTCTGATCTAGACAAAAATTGTCTATATTTTGCGCAAATGAAATCTACGAAAAAAGTCTTGCCATTTCCAGGCTCTCCTACCAGAACAAAAGCGTTCTCTTTGGCAGATCCGCCTTCAGCCGCATCTTTTACGAAGTGAACAAAATCGTTAATCTCATCATACCATCCAATAATATGTTTTGACCCCTGACGGAAAAATTCATAATCATACACGGTCTTTCCAGCTCTGGTTTTTTTCTCAATTCTTTTTTCAAGAATCATTCTGGATATGCCCCTGGCAGCCGTTTCAAATTTCCTCTTACCCTCAGTCACTTCTTTTAGATGGAATAGCAGGTTTTCATGACCAGAAATCGGTGTAGCTTTTTGCGACATAGATCCTTCCTTTTTTGTTTTTAAAGACCCTGTTGTAGAAAGAATAATTCAAAAGTATGGGAGAGTCAACATCCTTACGTTGCCTATCAAATTTTTGTATATAGCTCAGGAGTTGTTAGCTAGAAAAGAAAAGTCCGTATAAAGAGTCTTCAATATTCATCTGGCCATTCTTGAAGCCGATTTCTGTACCTAGAAGCTGAGTATAGATCCTTTTTAAATCAGCAGTTTTAAATCGATTAATATTGGCCAATACTTTTTTTATAACAAATGGGTGGAGTCCGCTTTTCTTTGCTATTTCGACATGAGAAAAACCTTTTTCAAATAGACCGGATACAATTAAAATGTTTCGGAATTGATATGTAATCATCGTCAAAATATAATACGGGTCACGGCCGGATTTTAACTCGCAGTAGAGAAGTTCAGCGGCCTTTTTATTATTTCTGGAACCGATGGCATCAATCAGATTAAATATATTGAGATCGGTCTTCGCAGAAACTAGCATAGATATATCACCCTCCCCTATCTCCCCTCTTTGCCTATAAGCAGCCAATTTTTCTATTTCATTTATCAGGGACCAGCCGTCATTACCTGCGGCGTTAATTAGTTTTTTGACCACTGTCAGGCCCGCAGAGCATCCCCTGACCTCAAATTCCTTTTTAATCCATCCGTGTAATTTTGTTTCTTCCAAGGGCTCAAATACCCTCACAACATTAGTTTTATCTGAAAGAAGCTTAAATAACTCTTTATTTTTGACGATTATTTCCTTTTCCAAGGAATCCTCAAATACCAGAAGAGTGATGTCCGATATGTCGGCAATCTCATACTTTTTAATACAGCTGGCCATCAAATCGGCGCTATTTTTTTTTGCGAAAATATTTTTAGAGATTATCAGTTTGTGCTCACTAAAAAAAGAGGAGCTTTTTAGAGCTTCTTCCAGAAGATCCGGGCCGGAGATTTCAGACAAATCAACATTAAACAGATTAAAGCCGCTTTTGTACTTACTTTTGTAACGGCCGATTATATCGTCTTTAGCCTGCTTTAAACGATAAGAATCGGAACCGTATAGAAAGATGATCATTTTTAACTCGAAATTAGAATATCAAAAACAATTTATTTCTACCGTATTTCAACCTTATTTCTATTGTATTTCTGAAATGAATTGAAATATGCTTCGCGAAATATATGGAAATACGTTGTTTCTGATTTCGTGCTTCGGGTTTTACTCTGTAACTATTTCCACCCATATCTTGCCTGGGGTAAATTCAATCTCCTTGCCGTTAGTATCATAGAAAAATAGTTTACTATCAAGTCGGCTTGGATCTTTTGACCACTGTCCGCTGATTCTAACACCGTTCTGATATATATCGGCATTCCCTTTGCCGATAGCTATAACGGACTGATAGTCCTTACTTATGGGCCTAGATGTCGTTTTCATTACTATTACAACGCTGGCAAGGGCCTGCACTCCGTTATTCTTATCCGTTTCCGGACTGCCTCCGCGAATTCTGGCATAGGTATTCTCGTCTTTCTTGTAAAGCCAACTTATATTAAAAGGCGGTTCGTAGTTGATAGAAATCGTATCAGCCAAATTCAAAATATTTTTTGGAGAATCTTGATTAGAGCGAGGATAACCCGTAAATGTATTTTTTTGATCGTATTTTAAGTCTTTGGTCGCTTTCTCTAGGCGCTCAAAGTCGGTAAACCCGTTATGAGGCTGAGGTATTCCGGACTTTCTATAAAAGTAGACAGTCTCATATCTCATCGCGTCAATATTATCTATAATATGTCCGTCCAATTTTTCTAAGGCTTCTGTCTCTCCTCCCCAGTGGGCAAACACGGTCCCTAAACTTGCCGCTAAAGGAATAAAATCTTCTCTGGCCGACCTTACCGATCCGATCTCATCCGGACTCTCGCATTGATATACAGCCATAATCCTGGTTAACCCGCTTGGTGTAACTGGCATTTCAAAGACAATATCGGCTTGGCTTATACCCGACAACGGTCTGGTAATCGGATCAGAAGCCAGCATTACAGCTATGGGCCTGTTTTCGGCTCCCTCGCAGCCCAAACCGGTAATCAGGCTTTTAGGGAGGTTGCTTATTGTGTCGGAATCGCCGTTATTATTTATCTCAATCCCTCCTCCTTTTTGCCACCACACAAAGAAAGCCACGATAAAAATAAAAGCTATCGCTCCGCCGATAATTAGCACTTGATTGATAGTCAATTCGGATAACTTTTTTATAATCCCTCTCATTTTATTATTTTTTGATGTTTAAAACAGAAATGGGCCGATCGTCCGCCGACTTTGATTCTTTGGACTGTTCCTCCGTCTTTTTTTGCACATTTTTTACCAGTCTGCTGATAGGCTTTCTGGATGTTTTGATAGCCCCCTTTTTCTCCAGACGGCAGACGGTAATCGTCCATGCTGTCACCCTTTAATTTTATCGCTTTTTTTAAAATTTTATTAGTTGACCGGAATATTTTTATCAAGTCTAATTCTTTGAGCTTTTCGACTCTGGACAAGGGGTGGTAGCCGGCGTCCCAGAGTATTTCGTCGCTGTATATATTGCCTATGCCGACGATAAAGAACGGGTCCATTAAGGCAGGCTTTAAACTCCCTCTCTTTGTTTGAAATAATTTCTTAAACTGATCAAATTTTATATCTAAAGGCTCCGGCCCCAGATTGCGTATTTCTTTAAGGTTTGAGACATCCTTGTCTTTAACTAAGATTACTCTGCTAAAACGGCGTAAATCTGACATCGCCAGCTGATAACCATTACTTAATGTCCAAATGTATCGGATATACTGATTTTGCCGGTCATTTTCTAGAGGACCCGGTATTGTCGAGATCCATGTTTCTTGATCTTTTTCTTTCACTTTTAACTTTTCACTTTTAACTTTTAACTTCCATTGGCCGTACATAAGGTGGCCGGATATTTTCTGATGAATAAAAATTGACTTATTGCCCTTAATATCAATAACTATGAATTTAGCTCGACGGAAAATGCCCACTATTTCTTTGCCGGTAATTTCTTTCTTAAACTTAGCCACTCCCCCAGCTTGTTTGACAGGCTTTTCTTTATCGGACCAAAAATCGGTTATTCTCAAACCGATTATTTTTTTGCGCAATTCCCTGACAATTGTTTCTACCTCTGGAAGTTCCGGAATACTAAATTGGCTCCATATCCCGCCAGTTATTGCCATATCTGGCATCAACGATAAGCGGAACATCGAGTCTATAAACTGACTCCATGATACTCTTAATCACTTTTGATATTTTTTCGACTAAATTATTTTTAACCTCAAACAGAAGCTCATCGTGCACCTGAAGAAGCATTTTTACATCGTTATCGTTGAACTCTTTGTGAATTAAATCGGATATCCTATTCATAGCAATTCTTAGAAAGTCCCCCTCGGTTCCCTGAACAGGGTGGTTTATAGCCATTCTCTCTGCTTGGGCCATCAGCTGAGGTATGCCGGAATTAATCTCCGGTAGGTATCTGCGTCGGCCGAGGATAGTCGAAACATAACCGTCTTTGCAGGCTTTTTTCTTGATATCCTCCATATATCGGGCAATTCCGCTGAATTCTGCCATATAACGATTGATGAATTCTTTGGCCTGTTCTCTCGATGTACCCGATGCTCTTTGAAAACCAAGAATTCCCATTCCATAAAGAAGGCCGAAATTCATAGCTTTTGCCTCCCGGCGCATATTGGCCGTGACTTTTTCCGGCGTGACTCCAAAAATTTCTACCGCCGTCCGAGTATGAATGTCCTCCCCTCTTTTAAACGCTTCGGTCATTTTTTTATCACCGGAAATATGGGCGGCGATTCTGAGTTCAAGCTGTGAATAGTCAAGAGACACTAATTTATAGCCGGGAGATGAGATGAACGCTTTTCTAAACTCCTGACCCAACTCTGTTTTAATAGGAATATTCTGAAGATTAGGGTCTTGGCTTGATAAACGACCAGTGACAGTACCCGTCTGATTGAGGGTCGTATGAAGCCTCCCTGTCTTTTGGTCAATAAGGTGGGGGAAGGGTTCAATATAAGTAGTCTTAATTTTCTGAAGCTCCCTGTATTTTAGGATAAGATCAACAATGGGATGTTCGCCTGATAATTTATCAAGTTCTCCGGCCGCAGTTGAAAGGGCGCCCTTAGCTGTTTTTCTGACCTTGCCTTTTAGGCCCAGTCTCTCAAAAAGAATCTCCTTTAATTGTTTGGGTGAATTAATATTAAACTGGGTGCCGGCATGTTTGTGTATCTTCTTCTCTAACCCAGACAACTCTTTGTTAACCGATAACGATAGTTTTTTAAGAGAGCTGATATCTATCTTTAAGCCATTTAGCTCCGTTTCGGCCAAAACCGGAACCAGCGGCATTTCTATCTCTTCAAAGATTTTAATAAGACCGTCGTTCTTTAGCTTATCCCAAAATATTTTTTTAAGTTCTAAGACCGCATCAAGGCGGTTAGCACCCCCCACCGCAAGATCTTTGCCTAGTTCGTTCTGATACATTATCGGCAAGTCATAGTCTTTTCTGTCGGCTTTTACAAGATAGGCCGCTATCTTAGTATCAAAAGACAGGCCCTTAATATGAATACCTTTTTTAAGAAATTCCTTGGCTACAGGTTTTAGATCATGTCCGGTCTTAGATATATTTCCGTCCTCGAAAACTTCTTTTAGGAGGCTCAATAATTCGGTTTTTGTAGAGAAAAACTCCTTGCTATCAGAGGTAAATACCAGTCTATCGCCTACTAGCTCCAGGACAACTTCTTTCTTTAGCTTTATTTTATCAACGGCATTTTTTATTTCTTTCACTGAGTCACAGGACTTTATATGAGTGCTTTCCTGAAGTAGGGCTGGCGCTAGGTTAAGGTCTAGCGTTGATATAGAGCTTTGTACATCTATCTCGGACAATCTTTTAACTAAGCTGTAAAAGCCGAAGTCTTTAAAAGTTTTCTCGATTGCTTGGAGATCGAGATTTTTACGCCAATCTGTTTTTTCAAGACTGAAATCAATATCAACCGTCCTGACGATGGTGGCCAGTTTTTTTGAAAAGAATGCCTGGTCTTTATTCTCCTGAAGTTTTTGTATTAACTTTTCTGATAAACCTTGATTTTTGATTTTTGATTTTTGATTTTTGATTTCAGCGATACTGTCATAAAGATTCTCCATGCTCCCAAATTTTTGAATAAGCATCGCTGCCGTCTTCTCCCCTATCCCCGGTACTCCTGGGATATTATCGGATGGATCGCCTTTTAATCCCTTAAAATCAACAACTTGCTCTGGCTTGAGGCCATATCTTTTTTGTACCTCGCCCTCGTTGTAGGTTACCGTGTCGGTCAAGCCTTTTCTTAATGTAAAAACAACGACTTTATCTTTATCAACCAGCTGAAGAGTGTCCAAGTCGCCGGTTACGATTATGACCTGCAGATTCTTCTCTTTTTTACCCCTCTCGGCTAAAGCACCGATTAGGTCATCAGCCTCAAACCCCTGTTTCTCATATATGGGTATCCCGAATGTTTTAAGCACTTCCTTGGTTAGTGGTATCTGGGCGTATAGCTCGTCAGGGGCTTTCTCCCGGTGGGCTTTATACTCTTCAAATTCCTTATGGCGAAATGTAGGGCCAGCTAAATCATAAGTTGCGGCAATATAATCGGGTTTTAAATCTTTAAGCATTTTTATGAGAACTGACGTAAAACCATAAACGGCATTGGTCAAAACACCCTTAGGTGAGGTAAGGGTTGGGGGCAAAGCATGGAATGCCCGATGGACTAGGGCGTTTGAGTCGATTAAGACTAATTTTTTCATACTGATTGGGTGGCTTAGATCTCAAAGACTATAATTCAGACTCAGACCACATTCGATTTCTCCAGCGGAAATCGAATCTTAAGTACTCGACCGATCGCAGAACCAAGCCGATCGGTCTGCGTATTTCTTCGCTAGAATTATAGCCTCTGAGATCTACAGATTATTCTATTAAACCTAGCTTACAGCTATTTTCCTTGTGTTCTTGTCTATATGCTCGATTCTAATGTCTATTTTTTTGTCGGATAATATTTTCCTTATCTTTTCTGGCCACTCAATCAGAATTATATTTTCTTTGTCTTTCAATATATTCTTTATTCCGAGAGATAATAAATCTTTATGATTTTTCAAGCGGTAGCAGTCTATGTGATATAGATATTTAGAATTTTTAAACTTTTTTGGAAGTTTGTACTTCTTAATAAGGGTAAAAGTGGGGCTTTTTACTTTGGTTTTTATGCCTAATATTTTTGCCAATCCCTGAACAAGGGTTGTCTTGCCTGCTCCAAGCTCTCCCGATAAGGCTATAATCAAACCGCTCTTTTGGGTACCAACGCTTATTTTATTTAATAAAAAATGCCCTAGTTTTTGAGTTTCCTTCGGGCTTTTAGTGATATGTTTCATAATCAATATATGCCGGGCCTAATATGAATTTTAGGCCAGCGGCACACCTTTCAGGTTTGGCTAATTTCTTCGTTAAAATCTCCGCTTGATTCTCGCCGTAGTCCTACTACGCCTCGAATCAATACTCGATTCTGCCTCGAACTTAGCTCAAATCTATTGATTATAGTCTACAGTTTGTGGGAATTTTTTCAATTCTTTCGGTGGGCTCAAGATAAAGAAAAAAGCTCGTCCTTCCGATGGCCCAGATGAACTGGGTTGGAAGGTACGAGCTTGGAACCTACTTGATGTCGTAGCGTTCTCGAAGGCGTTGTTTCAACGCCTCGTTGCGCTGTTGGGCATCAGTGAGGGTGGGTGGAGCGGGCGGCGGTTCCGCATTCGGTTTTTCGACCGAAGGCGGAGGCGAGGGTGGCGTCGGTGGGAGCTCGGCCTGAGCCATCTCCTTCACCTGACCACGAACTACGTTGGTGGCCGACAGGATTTCTCCTGCTTCGGTCAATGCCTCCTTGATCGTTTCCGTTGTCATCACTGCTCCTTGCTCTAAGGCCGTCTGCTGAGTCGCAGTCGGCACTTGAGCGTGATTGGTGACGACTTGTTGTGTTTGCTGGCTAACCATCGATGGTCGGCCAGCTAGGTATCCGCCGCCGAAGATCCAGGCAAGAACGGCGATGCCCCCAATCCAGACCATGGCTGTTTTGAACTGATTCCATGCTGGGTTGACAATCACGTCGTCGCCGTCGCCTGCTGAGGCATGACGTGTGTACGCTAGGCGTGTCGGTGGACGATTTCTCGTCCTTGCCTGGCGTGGTGTCGGCTGAGGCATCGGGTTCGGACCCGGTGCCTCAGGTTGATTACAAGTTGCCGTCGGCGGATTTTGGTCCGCCGAGGAGAAGAATCCGATCCTTCTCAGTATTCGTTCCATGTCAATCTCCTTTATCGGGCTACGATTTCCCAGCCCTGTAGGTCTTTGCTGGGACGAATCTCGCCGGGAACCTTGTCGATGTTGCCTCGTCCCGGCACAAGCAACGTTACCACGTACGGTTTCGAACCGGTCGGAGTTGAAAGGCTGGCTGAGCTCATTGCTGAGATCAGTTCCTTCCTTCCCGTGTTCGGATCAACGACCACCGCTGTGAAGTCGGTAGTGTTGACCGTATTCCAAGACATCTCCTCCTCTGGATCGATCCTCTTGACCGGAACGGTTTGTGGTGTCGGAAGTGGTGTTGCCACCTCTGCCGTCGGCATCGGTGCCGGCTGAATTGCGCGTGATTCAACAGGTATGCAATCCTTGTGGTTTCTGTTGAACGGCTTGTGCGTCGGATCATATGCACGGATGTGCATTACTCCGGCTTCTGGGTGCTGCGTTCCGAGTAGATCCGATTCCGGGAAGTTCCCAAGCTGGGCCTGGACGCTCTCCGGTGAGCTTCTCATGATGATGTGGCAGTTCATCGCCACTTGCTTCTCCGGGTTGGAGACGCTCGTGCTCAGCGTACATGCGTTCAGCACTCCAGGCATTTTGAGAAAGTCTACAACCATGGCCAGCTCGATCTGGTAGTAACCCCCATAGTTGCGACCGAGGCGCGGGCCGTAGTAGCCACCGCCGTATATGCCGCTGGAACTGTTGATGATCCTTTCGGCCATCAAGGTTACGAGCGGACTCTGTTGAGCCTCAGCCGGAATGGCCGTGGCCAGAGTTGCGACGACGACGAAAAACGAAAGAATGCTCCTCATTTTGTCTTCTCCTCTGCCCCGTTCAAGGGGCGAAAATTGTCGAAGATCTGTCTCGACTGTGTATATACATTATATCACCTTTCTACCTTTTTGTAAAGGGCTTGGAAAGTGAGGTAAAATGAGGGTTACTGTCTTGCTTATATCCCTCTTCAACACCTTCGCAACATCAATAAACTTTTCGATATTTATTCATTTTCCAGACATAAAATTGGGTCCCGCTCGTCAGTCTTATAGACATATTGGTAATAAGCATTACCAATACTAGACAAGACTCACTCCCAATTCTTTGTCTTCTGAAAAACTTTCATAAATATCTCGAGTTTATTATGAAGTTGCTCAAACGGTTTCAGGGAGATATAAGCAAGATAATTAATGATCTGCTAGGGGTAAGCTAGGAGACTATACCCAGAGAGGAAATTCGCAGGCGAGGAGAATAAATCGGGAGATGAGCTCACTCTTTATTATGAGTAAGGAGAAGCTTACAATACTGACTCAAAAAGGTGGGACCACTCTTAATAAATAAAACTGAGCTGATCCCCTCCCCATTTTGCAGACCGTTTGGTTTCAAGGAATACACAATAGTTAAATTAACCGATAATTTATGTTATTCCACAAATTTGAGTGGGGAGTCCGATATCTTTTTAGTATAAAAAGATGTCGAGCGACGAGGCTCAAATTTGTTAACTAAATTGAGGTTAATTTAACTATTTGTCCGAAGAAATTCAACAGGTCGAAAAATGGGGAGGAGATTAGCTATATTAAACATCAATATTTTTGAAGTGTTTGATTTTGGCCACTCCCCTATCTTTGTCAAACGTCAGGGCGATGACATCAATTTGCCAATCCTGGTCCGGACTATATTTTTTTGAAGCTAGGTATGTTTGTATCGCCCGGTTCAATCTTCTTAACTTCTCCGGATTTATTCTGTTTTCCGGTTCAAAGCCGGCCATCTCTCTTTTATTCGCCTTAACTTCAACAAAAATGAGGACTCCCTCTTTCTCAACAATTATATCTATTTCGCCCCAAGGTTTCTGATAATTTTGGCCCAGAACAGTATACCCTCGCCCCTTTAGATATTGTGCGACATAATCTTCGGCCCATTTTCCAAACTCAATTATTTTTTCATTCATAAAATTAGTCTTATTTTTTAGACTTATGCTCCGAGTATCAACAAAGCGATATTGACACGAATAAGATCAAAATGCTACTCTTTACCTTGTAATTCTCTTCGGAGAATTTTTGTGTTTAAAAGTAAAAATGCTCATTTTTTGTCGTAAAATCTAACCTTTTAGCCTATCAATACTCGATTTAAAAATTCTTTTTCGTCTCCTTCTAGAAGCTTGGTCAGAAGAATAAAGATTAAAAAAATCATCAGCTTAATTAAGAGTGAGCGTTTTGGATTCTGGGGAACTCTGCTCCTCGTTTTTTTGCTCTTGACCTTCAAGGGATCAATTGGGGAAGGCCAGCCGACTTTATTCAGCAATGTAATAGAAAGGTATATTGAGGAAACCTCAGCTACGATCATCGGCCATGTCCCGCCACCGATACAGTTAGCTGAGATAAGTACCTTCGCAGCCGGCAGTGGAGGTTTGGGTCAGGGTGGACCAGAGACCTCAATAACCCCTCTTCCTATCAATGAGAACTCGTTTCTCGCTCATAACCCGGTCAGTACTGATTATATTGATATTAACAGCTCACAACGCAGTGAAATCGTAGAATACACGGTTCAAATTGGAGATCTCCTATCTTTTATAGCCTCAGACTACGGAATTAGTATAAGCTCTATAATCTGGGCCAATAAGCTAAGGGACGCGGATAGTATAAGCCCCGGCCAAGTCCTAAAGATTCCTCCGGTTTCCGGAGTAATCCATCTGGTTGCCAAGAATGACACCATAGCTTCTATTGCAAAGAAGTACGGAGCAGATTCGGCAAAAATAATTGAATTTAATACTCTTCCTCAGAGCGGAGAACTTCAAATAGGTGATGAGATCGTCGTTCCAGATGGAATAGTAAAGAGCATCTATGTGGCAACTAGTGGCTCTTCAACAAGCTCAACCAACAGGTCCTTCTCTTATCTGCCTAATCTAGGGGACTACTTTATGATTCCGACATCTGGTTACAACTGGGGAAGAATTCATGGAAGAAACGGGGTTGATATTGCCAACTCCTGCGGAACACCGATATATGCCGCCGCCGATGGTTCTGTCGCAGTATCTGATGGGGTTGGGTATAACGGCGGATTCGGTAAGTTTATAAAACTTGTCCATGCAAATGGTACGGAAACTCTATATGCCCATGCGACCAAGCTTTTAATCGGTCAAAGTGAGTTCGCCCAAAGAGGTCAGATGATAGCTTTAATGGGCTCTACTGGTCGTTCTACCGGATGTCATTTACACTTTGAGGTACATGGTGCCCGCAATCCGCTAGCAAAGTAAACAAAAACTCGGCAAATTAGCCGAGTTTTTGTTCCGCGCGGAACATTACCCCAACTCACCAACCGTCTTCTCGTTCATTCTAAATCCAATAGCTTCAGCTATGTGGTGATCTTTGACTATCTCCGTGACCTCAAGATCAGCTATCGTACGGGCTACCTTGAGTATCTTATGATAGGCCCTTAAGGATAAGCCCTGCTTATTTATAGCTTTTTTCAATAATAACTTGGCACTTTTTTCAGCTAAACACAGTTTTTCAACATTTTTAAAACTCATTTCTGAATTGCTGAAAATGCCAAGTTCTTTAAATCTTGCCAGTTGTATGTTCCTTGCTTTGTTTATCTTGCCTCTTACTTCCTTCAAAATTTCACTATTTTCTTCAGTTTTATCATCACTTTCACTAATTGTTTCGCGCGGAACATTTACCTGGATGTCTATTCTGTCCAGAAGGGGACCTGACACTTTTTTACGGTATTTTAGTACATTAAACGGCATGCATGTACACTCACTGTTAAGGTTACCATAGTTACCGCAAGGACATGGATTCATCGCAGCAACAAGCATAAATTTAGATGGCAGTTTTACAGAGCCGGAAGCTCTGGAAACAACAACTGTACCATCTTCAAGAGGCTGTCTTAAGCTCTCTAGAACACTTCTTGGAAATTCCGGTAACTCGTCAAGAAAAAGTACACCTCTGTGGGCCAGGCTTATTTCTCCGGGTTTTGGCCACTTCCCACCGCCTACAACGGCTATGGCCGATGTCGTATGGTGCGGATTCCTGAAAGGTCGGTTCAGGGATAAGGGACTAGAATTATCTATTAAACCTACTGAACTATATATCTTTGCTACCTCAATAGCCTCATCAAAAGATAGGGGTGGAAGAATATCAACTAGTGCCTTCGCAAGAAGGGTTTTACCAGATCCGGGAGGCCCGCTCATGAATATATTATGAGCTCCTGATGCAGCTATAATAAGGGCTCTTTTAGCTGATTCCTGCCCCCTTATTGACGTGAAAGAGTCGCCCCCTTTTGAGCTCTTGTCACCTTCGGTGCTTAAAACAGCGGGGGATATGGGCGAAGTTCTGTCTAGGTGGCTTATTACTTGACTTAAACTTTGAGCCCCAATTACGGTAATACCCTTAACGACAGAAGCCTCTTGTACATTATGAAAGGGGATGACTATTTCGTTGAAATTTAGCTTTTTAGCAAGCATGGCTATGGCTAAGATCCCGGAAGTTGGTTTTAGCTCGCCATCAAGAGATAATTCTCCGGCGAAAAGCTTTTTTGATGGATCAAATTTTATTTGCTTAGTCTCAAACAAATACCCTATAGCAATAGGAAGGTCGTATGATGGTCCTTCTTTCTTGATATCAGCCGGAGCTAGGTTTACTATGACCTTTTTTGTCTTTGATTTAGGAGGAGAAAAGCCGGAATTTTTAATAGCAGATCCGATTCGTTCTTTTGATTCTTTTACGGCCGTATCCGGAAGACCGACAATACTAAAAGAGTGGATTCCGGAACTTGAGTCCACCTCGACTTCAATTAATTGAGCATCTATGCCACTTAGAGCAGCCGAAAATATTCTGATAGACAAAAATGTATCTTTCTCCCCTCCGGAGAATGTTTAAAAAACTTAAAATCTTGTTTTTTTAGCACAGCCTATACAGAACAAAGCAGCTGGCATTGCTCTTAGTCTGGCAGGATTAATGTCTGTGGAGCACTTTTCACACCTACCGTATTCACCTGATTTAATCTTATTAATGGTAGTAATTACATCTTTTCTCTCGGTTTCAAGAGTATTAACTAATGCTTGCTGTCTGTCCAGCTCGCCAGCTTCCTGGGCCGCATCTTCTTGGGATTGTCCCACATCTTCGACGCGAACATTAAAATCACCCCGAACTAAGGGATTCTCCGTAGCTATCGAGGCTAGTTCGTTATCAATTTCTTTAACCCTGTTATTGAGGTTCTCTAAAAGTTTTTTTAATTCTTCTTTATCCATTGGACTGTATTAAACTGGGAATAAATCAGCATATCATGATGGAAATTAAAAGGCAAAATGCTAGATACGGTCAAAACTTTTATAATAAAAAGCCCTGATACTCAATGAATTAAGCTAAGTGCTTTAACTTGAGCCAGGGCTATTTAGATCCCTGGCGAAATAAGTCCTCCTAGATAGAAAAAATTATTCCGCCAGAGATCTGAAAATTGAGCCAGCATTTATTACAACTTTTAATAAACACCAGCAAATAAGGATCTATACTGAGTATAGCATCCTGCATTATGCAAAGTCAACATGGCAGTCTGTGGATAATTTGTCACCAATAAAAATTATGTCACCGATAAATGTCACCTTCAAAAAATAGCTTAAAATCTACATTAATTGGTGACATTTGCAGAAAAGAAGCCGGATTGTAATAAACCGAAAGTGACTTATTAACAGAATGATAACAAATAGTGACTGACTTTACTGAGACTAAAGTTGCTTTAAAGACCCTTGATCTTATCAATCGGGAGATAAATAGATTCCCGTGAGTTAGTAATAATAAGGTACTGCTTGCCGGTTAATGATGCCACGACTGCATAATCAATGCTTCTGTCCGGAAAAGGAAAGTTATTATAACGTATAGAGGTATTGCGATACTGGTTATCTAAGAAGTTCTGGCTTGCTTGCTTGCTTACATCTAGCTCAAAAATATTCTTAAAATCGTTGGGCATAGTTAGTTCCCAACGCTTTATTAAGCTGATAATTTTGTCTGTATCCTTAACCTCTGTAATAAAAATCATTCTTTTAGGGACTTCTACTGCCTGGCTGAATAGTTCATCCTGGCCGTATAACATGACTATCCGATTTGTATTGACGTTATCTTTAAGCTCCGCTGGATACTTAACCTCTAGAGTATCTAAAAGTTTGTGAAAATCGTCTATCTTTACTTGATCCGATGACGGTATAAAGTTAATCCTCCTTAGTTCTTTTTTGACCAGCACCTTATTCCTCATGAAGCTTATCAGTACCGAGACTGTTTGTTCTTTATTATCGGGTATCGAAAAATTGTCGGCCGGAACAGCCTTAAAAATTGTCTCCAGCTCGTTAATTACAGGTGTCGGTAATGTTTCGCTTTGAGTTGGAACGGGAGTCGTAACGGTGGTATCTTCTTTGTTGAAAACAAAATACGTAAGAAGAATATATATGGCCAGAGCTACAACGATAGTACTGATGATACCCGTAGTCATGCCACTGCCTATTACTCTGGCAATTAGTCCATACTCGACTTTTTCTTCCGGCGGCTTTGCTACTTTTTTAGGAACTGGGGCGCCAAGAAAAGATGGCAGTGAATCTTGAGAGATTATCCTCTCCGGGTGACGATGCTCCGGTTCTTTTGACTTTTTCTGGGAAAGTGATGGTAGAGGGGGGAGAGGTCTTGGTTCCAATGGACCGGAAACTGGCCTAGGCGATGGCTGAAATGACGGAACCGACCTGACGACAGGGCTTGGTCTGAAAGCTGGTGTTTGTAAAGAAGGGGGTGAAGCTATGGGTGGTGGTACTGCTGTTTGCAAAGGCGTCTTAGCTACAGCAGATAGCGGGGGAGATATTCCATCGACTTTTTGGGTTGATAGGGCTGTTTTTTTAACCTCAAAAACCGTAGGTTTTTGGCCTTGCTTAAGTCTAGCTAAGTCAGCCGACATTGTCCTTATGGACATTCTAATATCTTTCGGCGACTGACCAATGGACGGTATGGGAACAGCTGTTGATGATTCTAGCTTTTTGCCTAATTCCGGAAGTCTAATTCCTGATTCAGCTGACTGAACTGGTAGTGGCGAGAACGTAGTTTTCGGAACCGAAATTGGTCCCAAAGGTACTTGAGATTGAATAACGGACGGTTTTGTTAGCTGCTCTAATATATCAGCGATGGTGAGTGTTTTTTGATCTTTCTCATCCATTCCGTGGTAGGATTTACAAACCTAAGGTTATAAACCAAAAAAATGTTTAAGACCTATTAGCTTGTTACATCTTCATAGTCAGACTAATTCTACCATATTTGCATCATTAGATATAATGGAGATTATCAATTATTACTTCTTTCTCATAGTTAAACTTATCCTGCCCATCTCATCAACACCCTTAACCCGAACGTGAACTTTTTGGCCCATCTTTAGAACATCCGAAACGCTTTTTACTCTCTCATCGCTTATCTCTGAGATGTGAACCATACCATCCTTTCCCGGCATGATCTCAATAAAAGCCCCGAAGTCCCTAATGCTAACAACTCTGCCATCAAACTCGTCTTCCGGCCTTACCTCATAGGTGAGCTCTTCAATCATAGAAATAGCCTTCTTCATTCCCTCGGCCGATATGCAGGTAATAAAAATTGACCCATCGTCTTCAATATCAATTTCTGCGCCAGTTTCTTCGATAATTTTGTTGATTATTTCACCGCCTTTGCCGATAACCGCCCCTATTTTTTCGGGATCTATTTTGATGGTCTGAACTCGGGGGGCTAGAGGCGAAAGATCGGGTCTGGGCTGGGCAATTTTGGAATTCATTTTTCCGAGGATTTCCAGCCGGGCTTTTTGGGCTTGAAGGAGGGCTTTTTCAAGAACTTCACCGGTGATTCCTTCAACTTTAACATCCATCTGCATGGCAGTGATGCCATCTTTGGTTCCGGCAACTTTGAAATCCATATCGCCATGATGGTCTTCGGGACCCTGAATGTCGGTTAAAACTTTATAATTTTGACCTTCCTTATCGAACATAACCCCCATGGCAATGCCGGCTACAGCTGAAGAAACTGGTACGCCACCGTCCATCAAAGCCAGAGATGAACCGCAGACCGAAGCCATCGAAGATGACCCATTGGAGGCCAGCGTTTCGGAAACCATACGAATTGTGTAGGGAAAAGAATCTTTCGGGGGAATAACAGGCGACAGAGCTCTCTCAGCTAAGGCTCCGTGACCGATATCGCGCCGTCCAGTACCTCCGATTCGGCCAACTTCGCCGACGCTAAATGGTGGGAATATGTAATGATGCATAAATCTTTTTTTAGTAAGCTCTATTTCCATTGTTTCTACCCACTGTTCCATACCCGGAGAAGCCAGGGTTAAGGTGGAAAGAACCTGGGTTGTTCCGCGCTGAAACAATCCTGAACCATGAGAATGGGGGAGAACGCCGCAGTCTACGGCCAGTTCTCTTACTTCATCTAATTTTCTGAAGTCGGGTCTTTTTTCGGACGCCAGAATATTCTCATGAACAACATCATTGATCTCCTCGTCGAACAAGTGGACAGCTTCTTTGAGCTTTGCATCAATATTGGAAGTATCTTTAAACAAGTCTTTTATGCGTTGCGATAGGTCTTCCTTCGCTTTGGCCATATTTTCGACATACTCCTGCTTATTCTTGGTATAAATTGCTTTTTCAAGGCTTGAAGCTGAAAAGTCTTTAACCGCCTTGGCAAGTTCTTTGTCCGTTTCGGCTAAAGCAAGCTGTCGTTTTTTGGGTTTTAAATCACCGGAGATAACCTCCTGAAATTTGATGAGTTTTTGAAATTCTTTAAAGCCAGAAACAATTGCTTCGGCAATGTCTTTTTCAGCCACTATTGAAGCTCCGGCTTCGATCATATTTATCCGGTTGGAAGTTCCGGCGGCGACAATGTCAAAGTCGCTTTTTAGCCGTTCTTCATAGGTGGGATTGAAAACTAATTTGCCTTCAATCCGTCCGATTCGGGTACTTGCCACCGGGCCGTTAAAGGGAATATCCGATATCGTTAAGGCTAGAGATGCGCCAAATAATGCCGGCATATCTGGATCGTTTTGTCCGTCAAAAGACAGCACCGTTGCTACGATTTGAATATCATTGCGTATTCGATGATCAAATCGAGGACGCAAAGACCGATCAATCAGGCGTCCGCTTAGAATTGCCTCATCCGAAGGCCGACCTTCTCTTTTCATCCATTTTGAACCTTTAATTTTTCCGGCGGCATAATATCTTTCTTCGTAGTCAACCGAAAGAGGCATATAATCTACCGATTTTGTCGACGAAGACATTACCGCCGTTACAAGAACAGCCGTATTTCCGTACTGAACATAGACCGAGCCGTTAGCCAGGTTGGCTAACCGGCCAATTTCAACTTTCAGCAGTTTTCCCGCGAACTCTTCCTCATACCTTTTAATAGGCATTTAGATCAGGTAAATAACCAGGCCAGACGAGTAACGAGATTCTTCCCAGCCCTAGTTTTTTAAAAAAAACTAGGGCTGGGGAAAACCCCGACTACCTTGTTTCTCGATCTGCCCCGAATTATCTATGAATTATTTCCTATACTTATTAAAATGCTTTTTGCCCACCATTAGTACTTTATCGTAAATCTCATCTAAGTCAAAAAAGTTATTGGCTACTTCAATTGATTTTGAGCTTGTACTTCTCCTGAAACCGACAGTCTCGACTATCAATCCGCCATGCTTTAAATAGCTGATTAATGGCTCAAAATCGCCGTCTCCTGACACTATAACCACTACATCCAACTGTTTGGACATGCCTATGGCGTCAATTGCCAGACCGACATCCCAATCACCCTTTTTCATGCCGCCCGGGAATATCTGCAGGTCTTTGATTTTTAGTTCAAATCCGGCTTTTTCGAGGGCATCAAAAAAGGCCTTCTCTTCTTCGGTGTCGGATTTAACCACATAGGCCACGGCTCTCACGAGCTCCCTGTTAGCTACGGCAATCCTGAGCAGCTCTTTAAAGTTAACCCTTGCTCCGTAGAGGTTCTTTGCCGAATGATACATATTCTGGACATCAACGAAAACTCCGACTCGATGGTTCTTTCTTTGAGGAATTGTGATTTTTTTATTTGTCATCATACTTTTGTTTTATCATACTTACTTGTCTTCTCTTCTTCCCAAGGGAAAACCACCCATTTTTCTTTTTTTCTTGAAAAATACGTCGGTTTACAGTCACTATTCGGACTGTAAAACAAAGTGGCTGTAATATATTTATTCTTGCCGCAAAACAATATTAGGGTTTTTCCAGAATCAGCAATATCATCAACGATAAGAGTGCTTCTGTTAACTAAGGACCCATCTACAATAAGGGGCAGCTCCAGTTTATGAGAAAGCCTAACGGCCAAAGTAAGCCCTCCTCTAGGTATGCCATAGACGGCCTTAAGCGACTGCTTACTTTTTTTAACAAGTTTGGCCAGTTTATTGCAATCTTTCTCGAATTGATTCCAGCTATAGAACTCCTTTTTCATGCTTCATTTAAGGCCAAGCTTCTTCACTAGAGAACTGTATCTTTTGGCGTCCCCCCTTTTCAGATAGTCGAGCAGTCTTTTTCTTTTGGCAACCATTTTCAAAAGGCCGACACGGGAACTGTTATCTTTGCCATGTTTTTTGAGATGTTTCGTCAGTTTTTCGATCTCTTCAGTAAACAAAGCAATCTGGGCTTCGGGAGAGCCTGTATCTTTATCATGAACCCTGAAGTTATTTAGTATTTTAGCCTTTTGCTGTGGAGTTAACATAACATCAGAATTGTAACATAAACTACTTACTTTTACAACAGAACCTGCTATAATTATTATGCGACCCCGCACTACAACAAGCGCAGGACTCCTTGTCACCTATCTCGGGTTATAGTTCGGTATTCGCAACTCAAATTATTTTTTAAAATACACTTATTCGGGTCGCCTTTGATGAGGCGCTTGTTGAGTGACGGAGCAGGCCCCAAATATGTCGGACATTAAAGATTTAAAAATAAGATATCTGGAATATCTGGAGATAGAGAAGAACAAGTCTTTAAAGACCCTTGAGAACTATGGGCGGTATTTAGATAGGTTTCTGGCTTTTGCTAAGATAAAAACCATAGGCCAGCTAAACGAAGACTTAATCCGCCAGTACCGTTTAAATTTAAATCGTCTGCGCGATTCAAAAGGCCGGCCGCTTAAGAAAATAACCCAGAATTATCATGTAATTGCTTTGCGTAATTTTTTAAAGTATTTAGTAAAAGTCGGGATAAAAACTGTTCCGGCTGAGAGAATAGAGCTAGGCAAGCAGGAGGATAGGGAAGTGACATTTCTTGAGCTGGATGAAATTCAGCGTCTTTTTGATGCCCCAGAAGGAATGAATCTTGATGTGATGAGGGACAGAGCAATTCTCGTAACTCTTTTCAGTACCGGTATGCGTGTATCCGAACTGTGCTCGCTTAATCGGGGGGAAATAGACGTTAAGAGGGGAGAGCTATCGATCAGGGGCAAGGGCGGTAAGATAAGGCTTGTTTTTCTTTCGGAGGATGCCAAAAAAAGAATAAATGAGTATATATCCAAACGTTCTGATGTCGACGAGGCCCTGTTCATTAGAATCCCAAAGAGCAAGACATTTTCAAAAGATGACAACTTGCGCCTGACCCCAAGAAGCATCCAGAGAATTATTAAAAAATATTCAATAAAAGCCGGGATAATGGGTAAAAAAATAAGTCCTCATACATTGAGACATTGTCTGCATAGAGAAACAAGGATTTTTCTAGATAAGGAGATCTGCTCGGCCCTTACTCTTTTCAAAAACCGCAACACCTTCGCCAAAAGCATGGATTTTGAAAGGGGTCTATTGAGGGATAAAAAAGTGGTACAGAAATTTAGTCATATGGAAAATAAGTTGATTAGAATTCGAGCTGATGGCCACGAACTTATTTGCACACCCAAACACCGTCTATTTACAATAAATACCGGCGGTATTGATGAAATAGAAGCTAAGGATATTAAACTAGGAACTTATCTTGCTGGGGTAAAAGAAATCAAAATGATCGGGCGCAAGTTTCTTAAACCAGAGATTTGGAGACTTATCGGGTATATTCTGGGTGATGGAGTGATTAACGAACGTTTTCGTGGGGTAAAAATATATGATAAGAATAAGGATTTTTTAAAATTTTATAGTAATATTTTTGAAAAAAACTTTGGTAAGAAACCCTTTTTAGTAAAGAGAGATAGCAATTCCTATAAGCTAATTTTTTATTCAAAAAAGATGGTCAGTTTTTTAAGAAATTACATTCCAATTGGAACCGGACCATACAAGAGAGTCCCCCCTCAATTATTACAAGCGACGGAACCAGAAATTAGACAGTTTCTAGCCGGGATATATGATGCCGAAGGTAACAGCGGCACCATAAAAATTTTTTCCTCCAGCAAAGAACTGCTAAAAGATCTGCAAATGCTATTAATACGGCTCGGTATAGATAGTCATGTTTTAGAAAGAAATCGTATGGTAAAATTGCCTCAAGGTAAAATCATTCCCAATACAATTTTTACCCTCCATGTCCTTGATAGGGAAGGGCAAAAAAAGTTTAAAAAACTTATTCCAACTTTGAAAAAAGATATAATCTATCAAGGAAAAGCTGACAAAATAGAGTCTGATAAGATTCCTGCTCAAACTTTGATATCTCAAATCCTGGATTCTTTACCCGAGAAAAGCGGATTCCATCAATATCTTGAAAAAAAATATAATATAAAGTACCTACGAAGATATAGGTGGTTGGCACCGACAAGAAATCTACTATCCAAAATAATCCTCGGCCTAAAAACCTTTAAAAAAGGTGAGAATTTCTCAAGTGTAGGCCGACTTTTAGAGAGTCTGGCTGATAATTCAAATCTCATCTGGCTTAAGGTTAAAAAAATTAACAATATAAAAACTGACGAACAACAAGTTTTTGATTTTGGCATTGATTCGACTCACAATCTCATTACAGATGGATTTATCTCTCATAATTCGTATGCCACAGACCTTCTCCGTAATGGTGCTGATATCCGCTCAGTCCAGTCTATGCTTGGCCATGCCTCAGTGACAACAACCCAGATATACACCCACGTAACGGACAAACAATTAAGAGAAGTCCATCAAAGGTATCATAATAGAACCAGGAAGTAGAAATAAAAAAAGCTACGCAATATGCGTGGCACCCTTGACCTCCAGGGCGAGGAGTACTCTTTTTCGGAAAAGTACAGGAATCCGTTGTGATTCAATTTGAGAAGCGGAAGGTTAACGTATATTGTCGACCATGCCGCGCCAAGACCTTAATCTTCACGATGGATTCGGAAAATTGGCCCATCTCAAACTTCACAGGCTCAACGTCCTTTGAGTCGACGAGTCCCCACCCATCGGGGAAACGAGCGTAGGTAGCCGACCAAACCTCCTCTGTCTGCTCCACGCCTCGATAGAAAACATTGAAGCAGATATAGTCTTTTCTTGAAAAGTAAGAGGCAAAGCACGGCCTTTCATCTGACTCGCGACTCTCGGTCCAGTAGGCAATCACAAGCGCCTTCGAAATCTTCTTGACCGCGGCACCATTTTGAATCATTCGATGACGCCAAGCCTCCATATTTTGGTTCATAGCACACCCTCCATTAAAAGAACTTCCCAATTCTGAGACCGCGAATAATTTCGTAGTCTCAGGAAAGGGGCGAAACTTAGTTTCGCCCAGGTTGACCACCACCATTAGGAGCCCTCTTTTGCAGCAAGAGCACGAATCCGTTTGATCAGTTGATCTTGACGAACCAGTCGGCGGGGAAAAGTCTGTCGTGGCCGACGATCCGAACGAACTGCCAGTCGCCGAACTGGCTCGAAACCACCTCAGCGACCGTGACCGTGTCCGCAACGTCATGAAGAATGGTGTCTCCGTAGCCGCCACGCTTACTGGAACCGATGAGTTCGAGACGATCACCAAGCTGGAACATGGTATCCTCCTTAAAGAACTGTTGGGCACCAGTGCCCTTTGTCAACGTTCTACCTCAAGTATATCATGTTAGTTTGCAATTGTCAACGATTTTAACCATTGTATTGAAATAACGCCGATATATTGTGGATAAATGTTGTTGACAATTTTCAACAAACTATGATATAATGGCTATATGATAACTGAATACTTACAAAAACTGGGTTTAAGCGATAAGGAGATAGCTTTGTATCTGGCTATTTTACAGAGGGGAAAAGTAGATATTCCCGAAGTTGCTAAAATAACCGGCATCAACCGAACCACGGTTTATAGTGTGGCGAGTGAGTTGGTGTCCAAAGGGTTTATATCGCAAGATCTTGGAAGTCGTCCAAATATGCTGATAGCCCAGGATCCTGAGCAACTAAAAACCTATGTTAACAGGCAGCGGAACATCGTTGACAGCTTAATACCAGAACTTCATACTATTTCAAAAAACACAGAATATTCCGTGCCCAAAATTAAATTTGTCTCAGAATTGGATTTGGAGAGTTATCTATATTCCGAAGCGGATAGGTGGGACAAGAGCATGGCAGAAACAGACTCAACGCTTTGGGGCATGCAGGATCCTACTTTCGCTCCCCGCTACCAGAAGTGGATCAAATGGTATTACACCAGACCTCATACCAAAGATTTCAAAGTTAAGGTCATTACTAATTCAGAAGAGAAAGGAATGCCTAAGTTACCACAAAGAGAAATTATGTATTTCGGCGATAAATTCGATTTTAATTCAGCAGTCTGGATCAGGGGCAATTATATAGTCATGGTTTCATATAAAGAACAACCGAATTATTTAATTGAGATTTATGATAAACGTTTAGCACATAATCTGCGGGAGTTATTCAAGGGAATATGGGAGTATAAGGAAAAATTTTAAAAATAAGATATTATAAAAGAACTATGTCCGAACGAGTTGAGCCACAAGAGCCAAACCAAAATCATATCGAACAAGAAATTCAGCAGAAACTGGATACCTTTTTTGCGGGAGAATTTATTGAATATAATCCGGAATCACGCGATGTGGCATTCAATGCTCTGACACAAGCTTTAGCATATAAAGAAGGTTTTAACCCGAGTAAATTAGACATTAACTACGGCTTTACTACAGATGAGAAGGCGGCCGAGTTAGAAGTCGTGGATTTAGATGAATCTACCGGAGAATATTATTTAGTATTAATTATACGCAATAAATTTACTGAAGGCGAAGAGGACAAACCAAAGAAATGGAAGTTTGAATATCATCTCAAAGTTAGCCCTAAATACATTGAAAAGTATAAGAAAACTCAATAAGTTCTTCACAACCATTCTTCGCGTTCCTCCTTCACTAAAATTTCGAAGGACCAGAAAACTTCGGATGGCAAGTAAGAATAAATAAAATCCCCGCAATTACGGGGATTACTGTACATATTGATTCATGGTATCGATAAAGGCCAGCGGGTCAACATATACATCATTTAATTTGTCTTCACCCCTTACTTTTATCGCAAAATGAAGATGGGGTCCGCTCCGTCTTGCATTGCCGCTTTGACCGGATATGCCGATTATTTGATTTTTTTCGATGGTATCGTTGACTTGAATATCTCTCGCGTTTAATCTCCTCACTCCTTTTACAACAACCTCATCCCTTATCTTGCCGAAGCTCGATAGGTGCATGTAGATAGAAAAAATTCCTGATCCGTGATCAATAATAACCATATTTCCCTCTGTAGAAAAATTCCTAGCTATTAAGGCCACTCTACCTTTGTTTGTCGCCTTAACTGGTCTATTATGTTTTCTTGTCGCAGGGTTAAGAGTTATCAGGTCAACGCCGCCGTGGCCTTCTCCGAAGGAACTGGACTGATCTCCGATTGTTCTGGAGGCATCAACGACGATGCGGTCAAGAGGCCTTATAAAATTACCTTCAAAATACTTTTCAAAATAACCGCCGTTATTAAAGGCGTCTTCAATTATGGCTCTCTCTCTTCGCCACTTGGCTGTAGCATTGAAAGCACTCCTGTTTCTTGCGGGGAAATTTTTAGGAAGAATTTCGATCTCATAAACTTCTTGGCTAAGTTCTACGCTTTTTAGGCATTCAACAACGTATACCGGTTCTTTGCCTATCTTTGCTGTAACGTCTATGCCAATGAAAACCTGATGCTCTCTGTTGGGCTGAAAAACCTTGCTAAAAGCGCTAATGCAAGCCGGCAGGAGCTGTTGGTTGTTAATACGGATAATAGCGACTCCGCCTTGCTCAACTTGAGGGTTTAATACTTCAAAATTTTGGACTTGGGTATTGCTCTGCGCTACAAAAAATAGAAACAGCAGTAATAATATTTTCAAAGTTCGCCTCCTTTAATGAACTTATTGAATAATATACAGATACATAGGTGGCTGTCCAGGCCGAAGATCTTCTTTGGCAATCGGCCAATCTTCTATCGGCCACGTGTAGGCAATTACTCTGGCGCCTTTTTTGAGTTCTTTTTCCAACCTTAATTTAGCTTTTGGATTTACCTTAGGAGTTAAAAATAGATATACAATATCAGCGTTACTTATATCCGCATTCCAGAAATCTCTAAATTCTATTTCGGCATTTTTAACAAAAAAAGATCTGGTCTTGGCGATTAGGTAGGGGAGCAGGGAAATCTCAAATCCAACTGCCTGAGCTCCGGTTTTTGCCGCCGCAAAAACTATTTTTCCGTCACCGCAACCAAGATCGTAGAATTTTTGGCCTGGCTTAATATCGGCTAATTTAAAAAATCTATCTAAATCTCTGGACCAAGTAGGGAACCATGGCGCCGCTCTCAGGCCGGCATAGGCAGAAGTTCCGAGGAACAAGAATAAAATTAAAATAATCCAGTTCATCTATAGGTCGGGTTCTTTTCTTTTTTGTTTCGAGTTTCCCAACGGGCTAGGGCAAAGAATAAGCTGGAGAGGCGATTAAGGTAAGATCGAATATTCGAAATGTTAGAATTGTCGGAAATGTTTATTTTTTTCGATTCGAGCATATATAAAACCGCTCTCTCTACGTTTCTCGACTTGGCTCGTATAAAATCAAGCCAAGCTGATGCCTGATTAGTTCCCGGGATCACAAACTTTTTTAAAGGAGGGAGTCTTTTCTCAATGTTATCGATTATTTTCTCCACCTCCATTACTTTTAAGTGTTTAAATTTAGGTACTCTAAAGCTTTCTTTTAGCATAATATTGGCCACGTGAGACTGGATAATAAAAAGACTTTCCTGAACCTGGTGGAGGGTATCTTTTAATTCCTTAGTTATCTTATAACCCACCCGTCCGTTGGGTAAACTTTTTAAAACTCCGAGCATGCTGTTGAGCTCGTCCAGCTGTCCGAGTGCTTCAACTTCAACGCAGGTCTTATTCACAGACTTTTTTCCGACGTAGCTTTTTCCTTTGTCGCCCTTCCGAGTATAAAAAACTCCCATAGTCCCCTCGCGTGGAATCGAACCACGATTTGAAGATCCGCAATCTCCTGTCCTATCCGTTGAACGACGAGGGGTTAATTGCTGTTTTACAACCCGATTTTTCGGGCAATGATGTCGACTAGAGAATGCTCATGCTCTTTCTCCGCCAAAAAGTTTACCAAAAGAGAGCGGATGGTAAGAGGGTTATTGTTCTCTATAGAAACCTTTATATGGGGCATATACCACTTTCTTGATTCAAGGCTCAGCTCTTTAAGATTGCCCGGATCGTAGTGTATCCAAAAAGATTTCAGGTCTTTATAGTAATACAGATTTTCGCCTATGACTATACCGGCCTGATCTATCTTGATCTTAGATACATCCGGTCTCTTACCTGAATAGAGTACCAGAACCAGTGATGAAAGAAGTAGGAATATCGCCGTAAGAGTATCCTTATTCCAGAGAAGCATTGCTCCGCCTCCTGCGGCCAGTGCTATAACCAAAAGCGACAGATATTTTTTTTGAGGATTAAAATAAAACGAAGGCGCCTCCCACGAAATTTGGGGGGATGCTTCTTTATGCGGCGGGGGAGGGGGAAGATCGGGAATTTCTTTTTGCCCAAGTTTTCTTTCCGATTTCTCGGATCGGGTAATTCTCTTGGATTTTTTTCTTAAATCAAGGACTTGGGACATATTTTTATATTTTAATCTTTGGCGGTGTGTATTGAACGAAGTTCGAATGTATTTTGAATTGAATCCTGACGACCAATGATGCGCGCCTCGGACACGCTCGCGGACTCGCGTGTGCAAAAACCAAAAAATTTC
>Ga0155975_120_pt1 | contig 119212 bp, 118 predicted proteins | sample RifCSPlowO2_02_FD_107629 | JGI IMG/M metagenome (GOLD analysis project Ga0155975, IMG submission 107629) | Candidatus Yanofskybacteria bacterium RIFCSPLOWO2_02_FULL_41_13 | reverse complement strand
TTACGAATTTTTGATAAAGTAAGTTCGAGTGAAGTCGTAAAGACACTCAATAAAAACTAAAAACCGCCTAGGCGGTTTTTAGTTTTTATTGAGCCGTTGGTCGGATTTGAACCGACGACCTACTCCTTCATAATGCACCCCAACTTCGTTAATACTTATATGGGGATTAGACTGTATCTTGTCGCCTTTGGCGACCCCTTGTCAGTCGTTCGGGCGTTTAAAACGCCACGGTCTTACCCAGCCGTAGTTTTCCAGAAAACTACGGCTGGGCTTTAACCGTTATTCGGGATTCACCGTTGAATTGCTTCAGCGGTGGGCAATTTGATTTACCATGGAGTTGCTCTACCAGCTGAGCTACAACGGCAACATATTATCTATTATATTTTTAAGCTTCGTATTCGAAAAATGGACTGTCATAACACCAAACTTTGATTTTTCTCTGTAATTCCCTATCGACCTGCTTGGAGTTACGGTAATCTTGAAAAACTGATCTTTTCTTATCTGAAAATCTTTTAACTCATTTAACCAAAAGTTCAATGTTTTCCTGGGCTGCATATCGTCAAATACCTGTAAGCCGAATCGTAATTTTTCTCTATTAATCCCAAATATATCTACCATAAACCGTAAAAACATTCTAATCATTCTTGGGTCAGTATTGCCTAATCTTATAGAGTTACGATTCTTTTTATTACCCTCACCCCAGTAAAGACCCAGTCCCAAACCCAATAGTTTTGCCTCTTCTAGTGTTTTCGGCTCTTTTACTGAAAATGGATCCCCGTGAGGATTATACTTAGCGTACATTGCATCTGATAAAGATCTTTTCTTGATCTTAAATTTCCTTATCCAGTAATTTATCCTGTTTTCAGAACATTTAAAAACTTTGGCAATTTCTGGAACAGAGCGCTTCTTCTCTATATAAAGCTCGTTTAGTATATCCCTAAATGGTTCCATAAGTAAACTATACCAAAAAACTCGCTTATGGTAAACCAAATTCTGTGGATATATAAGCTCTACTAGTTCTTCAAAAGCGACTTCTTTCTCAATTTCACACCTTTCATCCCTCTGGCCCGTAAATGCTTAAAAAACTCAATCTGCTGTAATCTTTTCTTGGCCTCTTTCTTGGTCTTATACGAACTACGCTACGCAGCACGGAGGAGCTATGAAGGGCCACTTCTACGCAGATATAAAATTCCGCATATGCGGAATTTTATATTCTAAATCTTTTCAGTGCTGTGCACTTCGTCGCCTTTATTGGCTATTAAGTGCGCGCACTGCGTAGCTTTAGCGAAGTAGTGGAGTATACCAGGACAACTGGAAAACCATTGTCAAAAATATTTACATATGGCTAAAGAAGAATTCATTAGAATTTGAAATCGTATAATTATTACACAACCTACTCCATTCCAGACACCTTTTCCCTAATGTCTGCGTCGTTATTTGCCATATGCGTTAAATCTTTTACTGCGACTTCTAGATTCTCAATATAATCTTTAATCTCTTGGATATGACGTTTTATATCCCGACCCTGTCTGTCTCCATCCATCATATCCCCAAGCTCTGCAGATTGTTTTATCTTACGTATTAATTCTGCTACTTCTTTATATTTTTCTGGTCCCATCTCCGACAAGTGTTCTTTGGCTAACTCCAAATCACGCTTCTCCTCGCCTGATTCTATCGTTGGATTTTCAAAACTCATATTATTATTTAAATTTAATAACCCGTATTTACCCGACCAATTTCTTGCTGTAATCGACCTATCTCCGCTTGGGCTCGACCAAGCTCAGATTTTTTCCTATCAAGTTCCTGTTGAATCCTATCTATCTCAGCCTGAATTCTATGAGCCTCCTGCTCATGAGGGTGAAGCTCCTGCTTCAATCTGGCAATTTCTTTTTCTTTCTCAGCTCTTTCTTTTTCCTTTTCTTGGCGTTCTTTATCAAGATCTGTAGACATGTGTTTATTAGGATTAGTTTATTAACTACAATATAACACACGGCTCCAGAGTTTTCCAGTCCTGTCATCTCTCCCTAAAACCTCAATTTTGGCAAACCTCAAACAATCAAAAACACCAAGGATTTCTTGATGTTTTTGATGTATAAAACCAATACTAGTGGGCGGTGAGGGACTTGCACCCCCGAAGGCCAATGGCCGCTAGATTTACAGTCTAGTGTGTTTGCTGCTCCACCAACCGCCCATTATTAAATTCTAAAAATCTTTTTTCATTCTTTTTATTATTAAAACCGATTTTATTAAAATACAAGCGAAGATCATTTTTCCTTGTTAGATAAATATTAAATCCGCTTATTTTTGATGGGAAAAACCCTAAAGATACCAGCGCTAACCTTGTAGATTTTAACAGGGGGATTGACCTATTACAAAATGATATTTGAACATTACCAGATCTTAATTTATACACCGAGCCATCAGTATCAATTAAACCCCTAACAGTATTTACTAGGAAATTTCTCTTTTTAACACACCAGCTAGGTATATCAACCTGCGAATCTACTTTATTAAATGCCAACCCCATATTTAAAAACCATCTTACCAGTCTTGCTGACCCTAAGTAAATAACATAGTGCCCATCTTTCGTTGTAATAACCTTAGGTTTTACATTAAAAAGTTTTCCCATTAGGCCACAAACATAATCTACATACTCATCTTTTTTGCCCAATGTTACCGTAACCTGAGTGGGTGAAAGGTGCCCATCCCCCAGTAAAATTCCTACCATTTCAGCAAGCTGTTCAGAATATGTTTTAGGAATAGTTATGTTATGGTTTATGTTTTTATAGGTTATTTTTTTAAATGGTGTTGATTTAATACCTAATCTCAATAACCTTTGATATATACTAGATTCTGCTAAGCCGAGAATGGAAGCAATATCACCTATGGTCTTATTCTCTTTAACGTATAGTCTGATTAATTCCTGTTTACTCTTCCGCTCTTCAGTTTTATTCCATCTCCGAGGCATAAATAATTCTATCATATCCTGAACAACATAGCAAATTTTTAATTGACTACTTTACCATGTAATACTGTTAAAGAATCGGGGAGCCCGAGGGGTGAATCGGACACCCGTCAGCGGTTTACAAAACCGTCGCTTTGCCACTAAGCTACTCGGGCTTAATTTCTATCTATTTTACCACAAAAACAGAGAATTTGCTACTTTTGCCCCGTAGTGGAAGTTCGAGATTTAAAATAGCGAAGCCAGCTCGAACTTCTACTACGGGGTTTGAACAAGTCTCTCCAACGCTCCAGAGAGTTTTATTTTGAGTGATTCTTTTTGAGGGCTTAGCTCAATAGCGGCCTCATATGATTCCTTGGCATCGACAAAATTGTCCATTTCTATATATAAATCACCGAGGGATTCATAGAGATCGGGATTTTTAGGATTTTTGGCTATCTCCATTACCAATCTCTGCTCTTCATTTTTAAGAAAGTTGGGACTAATGGGCTTAGCTTCGCTTTCGATCATTTGATTTTTATCTTCAACTAACTCCTCCGACGATGTTTTACCGTTTAACTGTCCGTTGATATGAACCCGTCTTATTTTTTTAATTAAGGAGTCCGAGAAGTTATCAACCCGAAGCGATACCAATCTTGTCTTTCTTAATATTTTTTCCGCCTCCCTAAGCCATATTGTCTTATACTTATGCAACCCCAGTTTATCAATCAGAACTTTTATCTCAGGAAAGAAGTCGGCCCCATAAGCTTTCCAGCTAAAACCAGCGGGAGCAGAAATACTCGAACCATTGACAACGGACATTTCAAAACTGCCTCCCGCGATATCTAGTGAGTAGAGTTTTTTTATATACGACTTTTTACGCCAAATAATTATAGCGATACCCAGAACAGAGCATAAAATTAACAGTGAGGGTATGAGAATAAACAAAGTAGTAATGATATAAATTTAGAGTGAGAAGACTTCAAATCGGCCGATTTGTATGTTCTCTCCCAGTTTGGCTATATTCTGGTTGAGAAGATCTTGAATGGTTATATCCTGATCCTTTATAAAAGACTGGGCTAACAATTCTTCAAGGTTCCCGGGCTTCATGGCGGCGATATGCATTGATAATTCTTTGGCCAGTTTTTGAAATTCAACATTTCTGGCTACAAAATCGGTCTCGCACATAACTTCAACCATTGAACCTACTTTACGGGTGTTATGTATATACGATTCGACTACGCCCTCTTTGACTTCTCGAGATGACTTTTTAGCGGCCATTTTCACGCCAAGGTTATGTAACATTTCTTTAGCTTTTATTTCATCTCCGCCGGCCTTAGTTAGAGCTTCTTTAATTTCATTGAAAGACAGCCCCGTGCTATCACGTAGAGATTTAATCTTGTTTATATCCACCTGAATTAAATTCGAAATTCTAATTTCTAAACTCTAAACAATATCTAATATCGAAACTCTAATTTCAAAACGTTTCTGATTTTGAATTTAGAATTTTCTGGATTTGTTTGGGATTTAGGATTTAGAGATTGGGATTTACTTTGCCGTTAACTCTTTCTTTAATGCTTCGATTATCAGATCAACTGACTTTTTGGATCGATCATTCGCCGGGATTATATATGCAACCTCGGCTGGATCTGAATCAGTATTAGCTATGGCAATAATGGGTATTTTTACGATTTTAGCCTCATGAGCGGGTAGGGCGCCATCTTTCAATGATGATATGAAAACTACATCCGGTAATCTGGTGAGCTTTCTAAGCCCGCTGAAGCTTTTTTCCATTTTTAGAATCTCTCTCTCGAACATTAAGCGCTCCTTCTTGGTGTACTTTTCAAGGCCACCTGATTTTCTAGCATTTTCCATCTCTTCAAGCTTTTTGACCCTATTTGATATAACTTTAAAATTAGTAAGGGTACCACCCAGCCACCTGTCAACAACGTAGGGCATACCCAATGATACAGCCAGATCTTTAACCGAATCGACTGATTGCTTGGTGAGAGCGACAAATAAAATTATGCCATTCTGGGCAATGATTCTTTTAAGATGCTCTGTGGCTGAGCTTAACTCTGCTTGAGTTTTTATTAAATCGATGATACAAATGCCTTCCTTGACGGTGAAAACATATTTCTTCATTTTAGGATTAAAGACGGTCTTTTTGCGCCCAAAATGCATACCCGACTTAAGCATCTCCTCATAATTCAGTTGTGTATTCAGATCTGACATATGTAAGAGGAAATAATACCAAATTTATCCTAAAAATACAAGGTAAAGTCCCGTAGCAAACACAGCTGTTGAGATAACGGGCAAGATCTTAGATTCAAAGTTGTCGGAAAACCATTTTTTCAGTTTTCCGCCCCAGCCCGGCCGAGGAGTAAAAATTGGTGATTTTATATCAAATGATTCTCTCATTTTAATTCTATTACCAGTTTTTGGACTATCTTGTCTAAATCGCCGTTCATAATCTTATCGATATTGCCCCAACTTTTCTTAATCCGATGATCGGTAATGCGGTCTTGGGGGAAATTGTATGTTCGAATCTTCTCAGACCGGTCACCGGTTCCTATCTGCCTTCGGCGTTCTTCGGTAATATTCCCCGTTTCTTCGACTCGTTTTATCTCAAGAAGTTTTGTCCGCAGAAGATCGAGGGCTTTTTCCCTATTACCGTGCTGACTTCTTTCTTGACGACAGGAAACAACAATACCAGTTGGTTTGTGTAATATTCTGACGGCTGTTTCCACCTTATTAACGTTCTGACCGCCCGGACCACCGGCTCGGGAAAAAGAAACTTCTAGTTCATCCGGCCGTATATGCAAGTCTTTTTCAGTTGCCTTAACCAACACGGCAACAGTAGCCGTAGAGGTATGAACCCGACCAGATTTTTCGGTTTTAGGGATGCGCTGAACACGATGCACGCCCGATTCATATTTCATTTTATTAAAAACATCAGACCCTTTAAGCTCGAAGACGAGCGATTTAAAACCACCCAGATTATTTTGATTAAAGTCTATGACATCAACCCCCCACCCCTTACCGATAGCATAACGTTTATACATATTAAATAAGTCCGATGCAAAAAGAGCGGCTTCATCGCCACCCGCCCCAGCTCGTATCTCAATAATAGCTTCTGCCATAATTATCTTCGAGTGTAACGAGTAGCTATAATTATGAGCACCCCGCCCTCTATGCCCGTTATTCTTTAGTTTATACCATGAATCACAAGCTTAGAGGGCGGGGTAACTTTTGTTACTGCTCACTTCGTTAGCAAACAAAATTTATTTTTTGCCCCTAGCTTTACCTTGTGCTTTTTCCATCCTCTTTTTGAACTTCTCTACCCTCCCCCGAGTATCAACTATTTTTTCGGTGCCGGTATAAAATGGATGGCAGTTAGCACAAATGCTGACGCTGGTTTTTGGCGCAGTTGAACCGATTGTCCAAGTCTTGCCACAGGCGCATTTAAACTCGGCTTTGGAATGATATTGTGGGTGTGTATCTTCTTTCATATTATAACTTGTTCGCCCTCCGCTAACTTTTGTTAAGCGGTACGGGCCCTAAAGGATTTGGTCAATATTTTCGTTAAAAGCTCCAGTCCTCCCTCGCCATAGCTTAACTATGGCTCGATTAGGTCCTCGCTTTTGCCTCAATCTTGACCAAACACACTACGTTCTAATTATTTACTATTTTATTTAGTTTCAGCTGGTGCAGCCGGTGCTTCGCCTTCCTCAGCCGGAACTTCTTCTTTCTTCTTCTCGACTATTTCAACATCTTCAACGCCGGCTGTCGGAGCCGCAAGCTCTGCATCAAGCTCTTCCTGCGACTTAGGCTCCTGAATAGTGGCTAGAATCGTGTCCTCATCAGCAACCAATTTAATATCGGAACCAAACTTAATATCTTTAACTAATATTTGGTCGCCGAAATTCTTAAGAGAGGAGATGCTGATCGATATCTCATGGGGTAAATTCTGAGGCAAAGCCTCGACTTCAAGTTCGTTCACATTTCTAACGAAAATACCGGCCAAGTCTTTAACCGCCAGAGACTCGCCCTCAAAAACAACCGGAACTTTTGTTTTGATCTTCTCAGTCAAGCTTACCTTATAAAAATCTGCATGAATGACGTCATCTTTAACTGGATCTCTGGCAACGTCGTGAATAATGGTAGGATAAGACTTTCCATCAACATTAACGTAAACCAACGTTGACTCTCCCGCTTCCTTTAAGGCCTTATGAAAATTCTTTATGGGTACCTGCAAATTTAAGGCTTCCTGTCCTTTTCCATACAAAACTGCCGGTATATAACCGGAGCTCCTTAATGCCCTGACTTTTGCCCCCAAAACCGTCCTTGTCTGGGCTTCTAATTCAATTTTATGTTGTGCATGAGCCATAAATAAATGCCCTGTTATATTAGCAGAAATAATTCCGTAAATCAAGTCCTTATGCAGCAGGTTCGCTTATTTGTAAATAAAAAGACCGAGAAATCGGTCTGTGTTTACTGGGCATAGCGACCAGTACCGGTCAGCCACTCTATGTCATCGCGGGTGAGCTTGCCCGGCTTTGTCTCCATTCCAGCGTCTTTTAAGGCTTTTAGGCCTATACCGCTCAACCTCCAGTATTCATCGGCTATATGGGACGTTATAGAGCCTGTCTTTTTTAGCTCCTCAAAAGTTGCTATATCCACAATTTTATCTGGAAAAATACTACACTTCTCCGGTCCAGGATAGCCTGTCCAGTGTCTGAGAAAAAGATTTCTATTAAATATCGAACCCTCTTCGCCCATCATCTGTTGAAGCGCTACCAATGCCTCTTTACTAAGTTTCATCTATTACCTCCCGATTGAATGTACTACCCCACATTAAACCACAACTGTAAAAGTTTGCAAACAAAAAGCCGGCGTTTGCCGACTCAGCTAAGAAATATGCTTCGTAATTTTTTCTCCCCAACCCAAGTATCTCCAGAAGTGGTTTGTAGTCTCGGCTCTGATTCAAAAAGACTCAATACAACTACTAATTCCTCACCCCCATTTTTGAAGTTCAAACGAATGGCTTGAACCAAAGCATCTAGACGATACACCTCTCGACACGGAATAGTCAAAGTCGATACAGAAACCATCATAGTCTCCTCGATATCAAGTACTGCCCTATATTAAAGCACGGCTATTTAAGCAAAGCAACGAGATAGCTCTAATAAATAGTTTTAAGGAACATCCACAGACATTTTGGCTTGGTTCTTCAAAATGTCAAGGACGAAGAAAAATCGGCCGCTGGAGCCGATTTTTCTGTTTCCGAGAAACTATTTATTAGAACTATCGCCCCATAAATAGCTTAATCTTCGCTGAGACCACCTTTTTCATTTCATCTACTCCGACCTTGAGATATTTGTAGGGAGTAGTTTCGCCGGGTTTATCATGGAGAGCTTTATGAAGTCCTTCGGTGTAGGCCACCCGAAGTTCGGTATTAAAATGAACATTAGTTACACCCGCCTTAATCGCCGCCTGAACATCGGCATCTTTAAGCCCGGATGCTCCGTGAAGGACATAATATACCTCAGGAACAGCCTCTACAATCCTCTTAAAATGCCCTATATCGAGCTTTTCCTCCTGATCGGTCACAATCCCATGAATATTGCCAAAAACAACGGCTAATTGATTTACACCGGTTTTATCAACAAACTCTCTGGCCTGTTCCGGCTTTGTATAATCGTCGGGAGTTACTTCTACTTTTTTCTGAACTTCCGAAGACCCCCGAAGATAACCTATTTCTCCTTCAACAAGAGTGTGCTTTCCGTTAGATTTGACATATTCAACAACTTTTTTCGTAATATCCATATTATCAGCAAAAGGCATTTTCGATTCATCAATAATAACCGAGTCGTATCCGACATCTATCGCCTCACGGCACTTATCAAAACTTTTGAAATGATCGGCATTTAAAAAGACCGGAAAATTATAATGCTTCCTGACGGCCTGAACCAGGGCCACGGCCTCATCCATGCCGAAGTACTCAACTTCACCTTCCGAGGTCCCCACCATCACCGCCGGCGCGCCGGCATCATGGGCCGCTTCAACAATCCCCCGCAGAACATCTTCGGTCGAAAAATTAAAATGGCCAATTGCATAGCCATTTTTTCTAGCCTCCTTGAGATAATCATTTAAAGCAGACTCGTTCATTTACCTAATTTTATAAAACCTCCGATTATATTCTCCTCGATTAACCTGTTCATTATTTCTCTACCCATATATTCAGAAAATATCTTGTTCCATAAAGCCTCCTGATGATGGTACAAGTATTTTATATGTCCCTTTTTGACTAAAGACATGGCTAAATCAATAAAATTAAAACTAACGATATGGTCTTCTCCGTTCCTGTCCTTGAACTCGCCTCCCACAAAATCAAGACCTGTCCAGCAATTCAAGCTAAGCTCGCCGTCATCTCTTTTCATCATTCTGCCCAAACGGCTAAAATCACCTTCCGCCCTGTACCAATGTTCCGCTTCAGGATTAACATGGGGTTCAAACAGCCGAGGATCATTCTCATTGTCCTTGGCTAAATACCGCTGAACAATCCTCCAGACAACTTTGCCGCCGTCCATGATAGAACCCGACGGCACATCGCCCCGTAATAATGATCTAAATTTGATATTAAAATCAGGATCGTCCATAAAATGCCTGAATAGACCGGCATAAAAAGGAACTTCGTGCAGATAGTGAAGTATAAGGGTAAACATTCTCGATGTTTCGCCGGGAGAATCAATCACAATCGGCGTGACGAAGATAACCCCGAATTCTTTGAGATGGCTGACGTTATGATACTTTTTCTCAAGAAACTTCTCCGCTACCGCAAGCCATTTATGATCGAGGACAATCAACTCGACATCTCTTTCCTCAAAATCACCAGGTTTTAAATCGTTGTATGCTTCATCAAAGAATTTGTGCATCCATTCCTGGCTCTGGGCAAAACGAAGGGCACTTACCACAGAAGCAAAGCCCTCTTTCTTAACTAATTCATCCACCGAAGAACATTTAAAATGACTCAGTAGATTGTCCGGCTTGTATTTATTAAGAAGTTCTATTGCTTTTTCTTTTTTCATGAACAAACCCTTGGGCGGAGTAAAAGTCTGAAATGCCACTTCACACATTTTTCCGCATACATTAGACATATTAGCCAAGTCGGGCTTATCAAGAAGTTCAAAAAGGTGCTTATCCACGTGAGTTAGCTTACCTATCAAGGAAGCGTAAATCTCATCGGCAGTTGCATCTTCGGGCAAGCTCAGTTCCGCCAGACTCTTTTTAACCAGCATGTCATTCTCTACCGAAATTGATTCTATAACCCCTTTCTGGCCTGTAATTGAAGACATTTTTTGATCCAAATTCAAAAGGTCTCCCGGAGATATCCTTAGAATCTTTGCTATTTTTTGAAAACCTTGATCCATCCCGTACAAAGTAGCCCTTACAGGGTGTGAAGGTCAAACGTTTGCCGTTCACATCCAAGTATGAGTTTCGTCATTACCCCGTCCGAAGTTATTACTACTTCGTTCGGGATCCATCTTAAATACTTAGGCTTTACGAACTTTAACCTCTATTAATGGCCATGGCCCCCAATCGCCATTTTTTAATATCCCCGCCTTAGCTCCATACTGAGTCACAACTGATGAAGCATTGGCCGTCGCAAACTGTATCGCTTTTTTTATTATATCCTCTTCTTTTTGCTCTTTACCCTTTGCTTTTTGCCCTTTTAGATATTCTACCACGAAACCAGAGCTGAACGAATCCCCAGCCCCCGTTCGCTCTACAACTGGAGAATCCGGCACACCGGCAGTATAAATATTCTTGCCATCAGAGACAGCCACCCCATCAGGGCCTTTAGTCATGACAAAAATACCGCCTATGGCTTCGTCCATGAATTTAAATATCTCCTCTTCTTTTTTATAATCTATCCCGGTCAGTCCGGCCGCCTCCTCTTGATTCATTATTATTATTGAAAAATATTTTAGCAGGGGCCTTAATTTTTCTAAACCGTGAGCCAATTCTTTACCGCCCGGATTAGTAGCCAGTTTTATATTATTTTTAACGGCATGACTTACCAGACCTTCAAGAACATCAAAATTACCGCCCAAACTATCAAGGAAAAACCATTTTGACTCAAGTTCACTAAAAGGTATCCTCTTTGGATCAAAGTGCTGGCCCTCGCCCTTGTAAGACATTATGGTTCTTTCTCCATCGGCATGGACCAAAATTACAGAGTAAGCAGTAAAATCATCGTCATGCTTCTGAAAATACCGAGTATCTACCCCCTCGCTTTCGAGCTCCCGGAGAATCTCTGTTCCATTAAAATCCTGCCCGATAACCCCAACGTTAGCCGTCTTCAATCCTTGTCTGGCAAAAGTAACGGCCGCATTAGTACCTCCGCCGCCTGAAGTTAAAACTATTTTCTTCATTTCAATCTTTGAACCATAGCCAAGACAGATTGCCTCTCCGGTCGGAAACTCATCCATCTTAAAACGCCTCAGATCATTGGTGCTGAAAAAAACATCACGAGTAGCTGAACCAATTGAGATAATATCGTACATACGCTTCGCTAAATTTAAAATTAAAATATCAAAATTAAAAATAAAATCTCAGGATCTTTTAACTTTGCATTGTCATTTTGAACTTTGATTTTTGCATTTTCATTTTTCAGTAGCTTCCTGTAACTGCTGAATCGCCTTCTCCATATCCCCGCTTTTAACTACGTAGCTTCCGGAGACCAGAGCCGATGCTCCGGCCCTAATCAATCCGGGCGCTATCTCGGGATTAACCCCCCCGTCGCACATAATAATTATACCAGGATATTTCTTATGGAACTTTGAGATATTATCAACAACATCGTTGACGAATTTTCCGCCCTGAAACCCGGGATGGACGGTCATAAATTGTACAAAATCGATATCTTTGAAATATCGTTCGGATTTTTCCGGTTCTGTCTCCGGATTAAAAGCTACGCCGACCCTGCGTCCGTGTTCTTTGATGTTTTTTATTATTTCTCCCAGATTCGCATCTGATTCAACGTGGATAATAAACCTATCGGCATGAGTATAAAACCATTCTTTGAGATATTCTTGCGGTCTTTTTACCATTAAGTGGACATCAAATTTAACCGCCACCGCAGTATCTTTAATTTCCTTATAGCCGGTAACCGTTCTGCTTGGCACAAGCTCCGCATCAGCAACATCAACATGAATCCTATTGACATAAGGCTCCAGCCTCCGAACCAGCTCTTTGAACCTTGCCGATGAATCGGTAAGAATAGCAGGAATGATCTCAACCAAGACGAATTTTGAATTTTGAATTTTGAATTTTGAATTTTTCTAAATTCCAGATTCTAAATTCTAGATTCTATTTAACTAAATTAGGCGGGGTTCTTCCTCCTAAAGCCTCTATTATGTTCTGGGCCGCCATTTCAGCCATTTTATTTCTTGTTTCCCCGGTTGCCGAAGCAATGTGCGGAGTAAGTATCACATTATCGAGTTCTTTTAGCTCGGGTACAATTTCCGGTTCAAATTCAAATACATCAATTGCCGCACCGCGAATCCAGCCCTTTGATAAACTTAGGGCAAGAGCTTTTTCATCTATAATAGGGCCACGGGATGTATTTATTAAATACGCAGATCGTTTCATTATTTTCAGGCGAGCCTCGTTTATGAGGTGATGAGTGGAATCAAGTAAAGGTACATGGATAGATACGAAATCGCAGTGAGGCAGCATATCATCTATTCTCTCGACGTATTGGGCGCCAAACTCTTTTTCAAAATCACTATTCGGCTTCGGATCATTATACAAGACTTTCATTTCAAATCCTTTAACTGCATGAAAAGCGACTCGAGAGCCGATCCGCCCCAGACCAACAACTCCAAGTGTCTTGCCGGAAAGATCAGTGCCTAAAAGAAGGTTAGGACCCCAAGCATGATATCTGCCGGCTCTGGAAAACCTGTCAGCTTCGCTTATCCGATGAGCTATTGAGAGCATCAGGGTAAAAGTATGTTCAGCTACGGTATTAGTAAGAACTCCGGGAGTATTCGTAACCATTATTTTTCGCTGTTTAGCCGCTTCAAGATCTATATTGTCAAAACCGACGGCGTAATTGGCTATAATCTTTAATGCTGGTGTTCCAACATCCATAACTTCACCGTCAATTTTGTCGGTTAATACGGCAAGGATAGCATCGGAGCTTTTTGCTCCTTCGATCAGCTCAGCTTTTGTTGCCGCCCTGCCTTCGGCTTTTTCGTTTACAACCACATCCCAGCCCTTAGCCTTTAACATATCGATTCCGACTTTTGGTATAGGTCTTGAAATAAATACTTTCATTGGTATTGTCCCGATTTCTTTTAAAATTATTAATTTTTTTTTTAATAAATAATTTTAACTAAGAAATCGAGGATCCTCGATTTTGTATATAAATTCTATCAAAATTTATACAAAATCGGGAGTCTCGTGACAAATACTCTGGACATAATTAATTATAAAAAGTAGTATCCGGCTAGAACATTCTGCAATATTCAAGCGAGAACTTGCTCATGTTTAGATTTTTTACAAGAGATTCAAGCGGTTACAGGCCTAGATTATGGTTATTATTTATTGGATCCATGATCGGCCTTTTGATAGCATTCTTAACATATTGTTTCGCATCCTTTTTATTTAATTTATATGTTAATGCCATGCAGGGGTATTAAAGCCCCATGCCTGCCTGCGTAGGCAGGCTCTTTTATTATTTTTCTGATTCTTTAATTTTATTAACTCTCCTGACATGTCTCTCTGCTCCGGAAAATTTTGATTCAAGAAAGGCTTTGGCTATTTCTATATTCTTATCATCGCTTGTATAGTCGTTTGAAAGTCCGATAACATTTGTATCCTCGTCGGCCACCGATGCCTTTACCTGCTCAACATCCGTCATCGTTCCGGCCCGTACACCATTTATCTTATTTGCAGTTATGGATACGCCCACACCGGAGCCACATATAAGGATTCCCCTACCGCTAGGACCAGAGGCAACCTTTTCACCTACCGCCTTGGCAAAATCAGGATAATCATCGTCTTTATTGTAGCTAAAAGGGCCGAGATCCTCGTATTCGTAATTCCATTCGGTCAATTTTTTCTTTAATTTTTCCTTCAGGGCAAAGCCCCGATGATCAGATCCTAGATAGATTTTCATTTTATTTGCGTGAATTAAGATATTGCACCGCACTTAAAGTAGCCAGGCACCCTTGGCCGGTGGCTATAACTATTTGTTTAAAAGGAATATCAGAAACATCACCGGCGGCATATAAGCCGGGAATGTTTGTTTCGCACCTTACGTTAACCTTTATTTCTCCAAAAGGATTCTTCTCAACATTTTCCGGAACAATTTGAGAATTAGGAACCATTCCGATATGGACAAAAGCGCCTTCCACTTTTATTTCCCGAACCTGACCGTCTTTGGATGAATACTTCACTCCGGTTAAGAATTTATCGCCGACAAATTCTTTGGTATCGACTTCATATATTATCTCGACTTTATCTTTTGGCTGGGAAGTTAATTTACTGATAAGCACTTCGTCTCCTTTAAAACCGGGGTTTTTATTTATAACATAAACTTTTTTAGCGATATCCACGCCCATAAGAGCCGACTCGAGGGCCGAGTTGCCACCGCCAATAACAGCCACCGTCTTGCTCGTGAATAGGGGCATGTCGCATGTTGAACAATAGCTAACACCCTTGTTTCTGAATTCTTTTTCACCCATAGCTCCAAGCTCGCGAGGATGAACTCCTGTTGCAACAATTACGGCTTTAGCGACATAATCGCATTTCAGGACTCCCTCTTTCCCATCAGCCATCTTCTCTCCTGCCATTCCGACATTACTCCCCTTTTTAGTAGAGACGCAAAAAGTGCCATCTTCTTGCTTGGTTATCTTTTCAACCTCTATACCCTCTTCAATGTTGACTTTATAATACTTGAGATGATTTTTAAATTTGTCTGAAAGAGTGATGCCGTCAGTCATGCCATCCCCCGGCCAGTTGCCTATTTCTCCAGAAGTCGCAACTTCCCCTCCAAATTCTTTGGTTATTATTTTTAAATTCAAACCACGCCGAATGCCATAAATGCCGGCAGTCGTAGCCGCCGCTGAACCACCGATAATTAATAGATCCAACATCCTATAAGCTCCAAATTACAAATTACAAATTACAAATAAATTCCAATCCTCAAATTATGAATTCTCAGCGTTTTGGTTGTTGGGATTTAGGATTTGGTTATTATTTGGTATTTGGTGCTTGTGATTTGTGATTTCATTTTCAAGCCTTTTTATTATATCATACTAATTATGGATAAAAAGTATTACTTGTTAATACTGCTCGGTCTTGGTCTGGCAACTCACTTTATTTTTTTCAGCCATCCCAACCAAACTGTCTTTGACGAAGTTCATTTCGGAAAGTTTATATCCGGCTATTATACCAGAGAGTATTTTTTCGACATTCATCCCCCGCTGGGGAAAATGGCCATCGCCGGATTCGCCAAGCTGTTTGATTTCAAACCGGGATTTGCCTTTGCCGAAATAGGAAATGAATATCCTGACAAGCAATATCTTATACTGCGATTTTTGCCTAATTTGGCCGGCTCTCTGCTACCTATTGTAATATTTCTGCTTCTTCTTGAGATGAGCCTTAGCCTAAGGGCGTCTTTCTTCGGCGGTCTTTTTATAATCCTTGAGAACGCCCTGCTTACCCAGTCTCACTATATTTTACTTGATTCCTTCCTTCTTATCTTCGGTTTTTTAGCCCTCTTATTCTACTTTAGGTCTAAAAACCTAATGCCTAAAGCCCACAACCTGCTTCTCTTTGGTCTCTTCTCCGGCCTTGCCATCTCCGTTAAATGGACGGGGCTAAGTTTTTTGGCTCTGCCGTTGGCTTTTGAAGCGTGGAGAATATTAAAAAACAGATCTTTCAAGAATATTGCCAAGCACTTTCTCCTGCCAATAGTCGTAGCGGTTGGAATATATTTTATATTTTTTACGGGGCACTTAATAATTCTCAATAAAAGTGGCCCGGGCGATGCTTTTATGAGTATCGGATTTCAAAAAACATTAGCTGGAAGCAAGTATGAAAACGATCTGGCCGATAGTCCTAATTTGTTACAGAAATTCACAGAGCTGAACATGGAAATGTATAAGGCCAACCAGAATCTTACCGCCACCCACCCTTATTCAAGTGAATGGTACTCCTGGCCGTTAATGACCAGACCGATATACTATTGGGTGGACGGTGATTCCCGCATCTACCTTATTGGTAATCACGTGATATGGTGGGCATCAAGTGCAGCAATATTATTTTCGATAATATTGCTGCTAAGTGAAAAGTTAAAAGTGAAAAGTGAAAAAATATTAAGAGATAAATTTATACTGCATTTCCTCTTAGCAGGTTATGTCATTAACATCCTGCCGTTTATCGGAGTAAAGAGAGTCATGTTCTTGTATCACTATTTCACCGCTTATATTTTTGCCGTGATGATCCTGACCTATCTACTGGATAATACTAAATACAAAAATAGGGTCTTTGCCGGACTATTAATTGCCTCTGTGGTTGCTTTTATATATTTTGCCCCCTTAAGCTATGGGCTTGAACTCCCGCCAAAAGCCTATGAAGCAAGGGTTTGGCTTGAAAGCTGGAAGTAAAAATAAGTCCCCTTCCGGGGACTTTTCATTACTCTAGTCCAAACTTTTTGGCACGCTGATAAAATTCCTCTACTTTATCCCAGCTAAGATTATCAAAAAACAACTTGATATAAGCCCCCCGGTCAGAACCAGTGTCTATGAAATATGAATGTTCGTAAACGTCCATACATAAAACAGGAATAGTTCCCCAAATGCCGCCATGATTTTGGGCATCACAAGTAAAAATCCTTAATTCCTTCTCGTGCATATCCCAAGCCAACACTGCCCAACCGCGAGCCGCCATCCCACAAGCTGAAAAATAGTTTTTAAAATTATCGAAAGAGCCGTATTTTTCTGCTAATTTAGTTACTATCTCTCCCCTTGGCACGCCGTCCCCACCAAGAACAGCAAAATAATTCTCATGAAGATAAACGCCGTTATTGGCAAAAGACTCGCCATTCTTGAGAGACCTGAGTTCGCTATATGTTTGATTACCCTCGGCCTTACCGCTCTTAGCAATCGGGCCCAGTTTATCTTTTATCTCATTTGATTTATCTACATAGTCTTTATAAAGTTTGCCGTGATGAATCTCCACAGTTTTCTGTGAAATTCCTTTTAACGAGTCGGCGTCGTAATTTAGTTGTTTAAATTCTTTTTTAGGCATGCTTAAACTTACCAGTTACCAGTTATCATTTGCCAATAATTTACCATTCGGCCATGGAGTCATTTCTTAAATTGGTAAATAAAAAATGTTAAATCAATGGAAATTGTAAATTGATAAATGTTAATTAATCTTCAAAAGTTCGTTTATTTTTTCCTTATCAAACCCGATCACAATCTTTCCGTCAATATCCAAAACCGGTACGCCCATCTGATCGCTTTTTTTGATCATTTCTTTTTGGGCTACTTCGTCATTTGAAACGTCAACACTTGTATAAACAATGCCCTTTTCGTCTAAATATGCCTTGGCCTTTTTGCACCACGGGCAAGTTGGAGTTGAATATATTTTTATGTTATTCATATGCCATTAATTATACCATTGAAAATAAATAAATGCCAAATTTGTTGTAGGTTAATATGTTTTATGCTACTATTGCCCCCAAGCTCATTTAAATAAAGGTTTCTATGAGAATCGGGATTTTTCTTGCCGCTATTCTCCTGATCCTCCCCGGATCGGTAACGCCAGGAGAAGCACAGCCCCAGCAGGTTCAAACCGGATCAAAAGAACTGGCCGACTGGATCATGAAACTTGTACTGGAAAAAGGACACGAGAATGAAAAACTTAAAAGAGACCTTATAAAATACGACAAAACCATAACCAAATCTAGTTTAGAAAGAAATCCGCCCCGAGTCATAGAAACATCCGTTTACGAAATATATGGATTAAACGGAAATTCCTTTGAGAAGCTTAAAGAGCGAAACGGCCAGCAGATAAGAAATGCCCGGTCAGAAACAAGCAAATTAAACTTCAACGACATACTACTCAAAAGATTTGATTTTGACCTCAAGGGAGAAGAACTAATGGATGGCAGAGGCTATTATATTATAAGCTTCAAACCGAAAGAACCGATAAACAGTCTGCCCTTTGACGACAGGATGGATGAGGGAATAAACAGGATGACTGGCTCACTTTATATTGATATGGAAAAATTTTACCTCAAACGTCTGGAGGGGAGGCTGACTAACAGCTTTACAAGAATTATGAATATATTTGAAATGAAAGATTTTTCGATTAAATTTGAGCAAGAAGAATTTGAAAAAATTATAGTTCCTAAACATCTAGAGTTAACTTACAGGTACAGAGTTATTCTGGGGGAAACGCATGAGAGACTCGAATACTCTTACAATAATCGAAGCTTAAACCATCCACCCGCTAAGCCATAAATGCTCGTTGCAACGAGCATTTTTTATTGTACAATTCTTAAATTGAGCTAACTCCTTCCTATTTTATGTTTAAAATCTTAAAGAAAGACAGCCAAACAAAAGCCCGACTGGGCGTTTTAACTACGCCTCATGGAGTTGTTAAAACCCCGTCTTACGTGTTTGTCGGAACTTATGGCAGAATACGACACCTTTCGCCAAGGGACATAAAAAGTACAAAAACTCAAATTATTATTTCCAACACCTTTCATCTTCGGGACAGAGCTGAAAGTTCTAAATACGGAATACGTAATTCGCTAAATGAAAAATTGGGGAAAATTCCCCTAATGACCGATAGCGGCGGTTTTCAGGTATTATCACTGGCTTTTGACGGTGAACGCAAGGTCGGTAAATTTATAGGAGACAAGGCAAAACTAGATACAAGCTATAAGCGAAGAAGGATAAAAATAACTAAAAAGGGAGTTATTTTTAAATATGACGGCAAGTGGAAATTCCTCGGTCCTGAGCTGTCAATGAAGATTCAGGCCAAAATAGGAGCCGACATAATCTTTGCTTTTGACCATATAACATCGCCCCTCGACAGCTATTCATATAATCAAAAAGCGGTAAGGAATACTGACCGCTGGGCTAAGATCTGTCTTGACACAAAATACAAGATACAAGATACGAAACACAAGCAATTGCTCTTTGGCATCGTTCAGGGCGGACTATTTAAGGATCTGCGAATTAAAAGCGCAAAATCAATCGGCTCAATGCCGTTTGACGGATTTGGCATTGGCGGTTCTTATACTAAAAAACAAATATCCAAAACACTAAAATGGATGATCTCCCATCTTCCGGAAGAGAAACCCCGTCACCTTTTAGGTGTCGGCAAGATAGAAGACATATTCGAAGCTATTGAAAACGGGGTAGATTTATTTGATTGCGTTATTCCTACCCGCGAAGCCCGCCATGGCCGGCTCTATACCAAAACGGGGCATATCGACATCCGCAGAGGCAGATATCTAATCGATAAGCGTCTAATCGAAAAAGGCTGTAAATGCCCTACGTGTTCAAGTAAAATTACCCGGTCTAGAATTAAACAGCTAATCAAGAATCCCAATAAAAAGTTCTACGCCGAAGGCCAGCGCTGGTGCCTAATGCACAATATGTGGTTTTTCAATAACCTGCTTGAGGATATTAGAGACTCTATTCAAGAAAGTAAGTTTAAAGAGTTTAAAAAGAAGTTCTTGACAAAGTTTATAAATTAGATTACTGTATACTCGCGCGTAAAAATGCGCAGGGAGACAGAAATGAAGCAATTGCTCATATATGTTGCGATTTTTGTTGTTGGCATTATCATAGTCGGACTATTGGCCTCTACTACAAGAACGGCCACAGTTGAAGCCCGATCATCTAGGCTCAGATATTTAGGTTACGATGGTCATGGCCTAGAAGCTACATGCGATACTGTAACCCGTAAAGTTATATATTATAAGAATGGGACGAACAGTGGGGTAGCAATTGATACACAAAATGGTGGTTGCTAAAAGCCAACCAAAAAAGAAAAACTCCTGTTGAGGCAGGGGTTTTTTATATAACTAAAACTAAAAAATGATAAGCACCATTATCCCTGTGGCACTATCGGAACATTCATCTCATTATGTTTTAGAGCCTTCTTTGAGAAAAAGTAGAGATAGAGTATCTCTAAAATTCCGAGCGTGTTAATCACCAGTAAAGCGACAAACCACCACTTCTCATCATTCTTAGCCGCATGCCACAAAGATCTATACTTCCAATACAAAGTCCACAAAACCAGTAATATCATTACCGGACCGAATATTAGTCCGCCTCCCCAACCCATACCCAACGGGTTCCAATTGTCGTTACTGCCCATAAAATTTCCCAACATACATATATCGAAAAAAATAAATTAGACTAAACTAGGCTACTATACTCTAGGGGGGATTCGCTCGCCTCGCCAAAGCCTTCGGCGTAGCGCGGGCAGGCGAGCCGGCTTGGTTCTGCGGCGAGCCGAGAACTTAAGATTCAATTTTCGCTGGAAAAATTGAATGTGGTCCGAGTCTGAGTATGGTAACCTAGTCTAGCAAACTCAAGTTTTTCGTCTTAATAATTTTAGTTTTTTAATATCTTCTGTCACTTTATCGGGTTTAGTCTCGAGAATAAAGTCAACTTCAGGAAATGCTTTAATTAAGTTTTTAAAACCCTCAACCCCTATTTTACCATCTCCGATATGGTCATGTCTATCTTTACGCTCGCCAAGATCAACCTTAGAATCGTTGGCATGAATAACTCTTATCTTTTTCAAGCCGACTGTTTCTTTTATTATCTTCAGAGTTGAGTTAAACCCATCTTTCGTCTTAATATCATACCCCGAAGCAAACATGTGAGCCGAGTCAAGGCATATACCGATGTTATGATACATCATAACATTTTGCTCTTTTACATATTCTAGAATTTGATGTAGCTCCTCAAAAGTATCCCCCATTACATTTCCTGCTCCGGCAGATATCTCAAGCAAAAGCTGAGTGCTCCCCTTATACTTTTCAACGATTTGTGCGATAGCATATTTTGTTGAATCAAGGGCTTCCTCGCAAGATAAGTCTTTGGAACTGCCCAAGTGAGTTATTACGTATTTAGCTCCGATCAAACTTCCCCTCTCAAGCTCCTCTATGACTATCCTGACCGACGCTTCCCTGATTGTCTTTTTTGCTGAAGCAAAATTAATATAATACGGAGCATGAATATAACAATCTCCTTGGTTCCATTTTTTCATCTCCTCTTTAAATTGCCTGACGACTTCTTTGTCTATCTTCGGTGCCGGCCCACCCTGAGGCGACCGCGTAAACATCTGAAAAACCTCGCACCCTAAATCAGCTGCATTCTTCGGCGCATTCCAGATCCCACCCGCAATGGAAACATGACAACCTATCTTCATACGTTAAAAATTAATTTATTATTCCCTCATTTTTAAGTTCTTCCAGTATGTCTGCCGGGATTGGGATGGCCTTACCGACCGGACTTATTCCCGGATACCGCCAGGCGCTTATAATTATCTTCCTTCCAAAATTTTGATTTTTAATTTTTGCATTTTGATTTTTCTGCTGGTACATTACCCAGACTTCTGACGGCTTTTTTAAATTCGTTGAGGGCTGCATAACAGCGATAGTATTTTCGGCAATTCCCTCCTCGACTCTTTTCGGACTGCGAATAACCCTCTTAACTCTGTCCGGCGAAAGACCATAAAATCCCATCTTTCCAATAACATGGTTGGTCCAATGATACTTAGAATCGTTCTTGGGGACTTTAAAATTCATCCCGTACGAAGTAGCCCCGCCGAGGTCCTATGGACTCGCGACTTTGTCGCGAGCGAGACTTCATACGGGATTCATCCTTATAAACTAACAGGACTTTCGTATTTAGCCAAGTTTTATAGACTGAGAAATATACTAGAAAATAGAGCCGAAAAGAGGGGTGAAGTCGAAGCATCTATGGCAAATACGGCTCCACAGATGGTAGCTGAGATAAGACACCAAGTGCACCAATTTTTAATAACAAAAGCTTGTATCAACGTCAGATAGATAGAGAAAACAAAGGCGCATACAGTAGCAAAAAGCAGACTCGAGGCAACTAACGGCTGATTGAGGACCGGAAAAATAACTAACAATCCGTAGCTCACGGCCAGAAGACTGTAATAAACCATGCCCAGAGCCTCAATGGGAATCCCCAAAAACTTTGAATAATCACTATGAATAACCATATCGCAGTTCGCCCTTAACGGACAAACCAAAGCCTCTTCCACGTTCTTCTTATGATGACGAATATAGCGAGCGATCAAAAACCCCCCAAAAGCAAGAAATATTATTAATACATAAGCAGATGTTTGTGACATAAGTAGATTATACCATAACTTTGTCTCTTTTCTATACTCCTCTTCATCGCCTTCGCTTCATCAACAAATTCTATAATATTTATTTCATTTTCTCTGACCAATTAGGGACCTCGGTTCGGCCATACGCCCGTCCTAATAAGAATTAGAACGCGGCCGTTCCGAACCACCCCGATTGGACTCCCAGGAAAATATCATAAATATTATGAATTTGTACTGATGAAGCTCAAATGGATTCAGAGGAGTATAGAAAAGAGACTGCCGTTAATTACAACTTATTTTTCATTTCAATAACTCAGACAAATTTATTTTGATTTGAGACCGTCTTTTTTCGAGGAACACATAGTAGTTAAATTAACCGATAATTTATGTTATTCCACAAATTTGAGTGGGGAGTCCGATAACCCTTCTCATTAATAAAAAGGGTTATCGAGCGACGAGGCTCAAATTTGTTAACTAAATTGAGGCTAATTTAACTATTTGTCCGACCCGCGCTCCGCCGACCGCGTGTCGCCAGAGGCTTCAGCGGTGGCGCAAGGCTTCGGTGAGGCGAGAGAAAGAAAGCAGGTCGAGAAATCAAAATAAATTTGTCTGACGAAAAACCAAAAACTCCCGAAAGGGAGTTTTTGGTTTGAGTGTAACTCAGACAGAAATTAGTATTCCTCTCTTCGTCCACCGCCGAATCCGCCTCGGCCACCACCGAATCCGCCTCGTCCACCACCGGTACCACCGCCGAAGCTCCTTCGAGGAGGTCTTTCGGTCAACGGTCTAGCTTCATTGACTATCAACTTTCTTCCGTCTAAATCCTGGCCATTCCACATCTCGACGGCCTTTGCGGCACCATCATCATCGGCCATTTCAACGAAAGCAAATCCTCTCGGTCTTCCTGACATCTTGTCAGTAATGACGGAAACGGATTCTACAGTACCGGCCTTTGAGAAAGCATCCTTCAAAGAATCCTCGGTAGTGTTGTAAGCCATGTTGCCTACATATAATTTTTTACTCATGCGATAATTGTTTGCGAGAACAACGAGCAACTACAATTATCAGCATCCGCCGACGTCGTCTGGCCAAAGGTCGACTATGTCGAGCCGACGGCCGAAGCTTTACGCAAGGGCGGACAGCCTTATGTAGTTATTCGTATCTCACACACAATTGTATATTTAGTAGGAACGACCTCTCTGGGCTCCTACTAAATACTCGAGAACTCGACTACTAGAGTGGGCCATGAGAAAACCTACGATGGCTACATGATAGCATACTTCAATATGAAATACAATAGATGTAGGTTATAATAAGGCTATGTTCAAAGGTGCCCTATTAATCGTAATATTCGGCCTAATTCTTCTCTCTGTCACATCTTATTTTTTCTTTATGGACGAAGCTCCGAAAACGGCAGAATATCAATCGTCAGAACTTAGCGAAAAAGTAATTTCTATAAATAATGCGCCCCTGACCGTTGAAGTTGTCGATGAACCGCATGAACAAGTGCAAGGATTGTCAGATAGAGACTCATTAGATCGAGATCACGGGATGCTGTTTGTTTTTTCTCAACCCAGTAAGCCGGGATTTTGGATGAAAGATATGAGATTTTCTCTAGATCTTATCTGGATAGACGAAAATGGAACTATAACTGAAATTACCCCGAATGTATCGCCGGATACTTTTCCGCAGACATTTTTTCCTGCCTTTCCGGTCAAATACGTCCTTGAAGTCAACGCCGGCTGGTCAAAAGATAATAGTATTCAGACCGGGGATAAAATTGAGTTTTAATCGCTTTAATAAAAATACCTCTCAGTTTAGCTGGGAGGTATTTTTATTACTAGACCCTATCATCTTCCCCAGAGAAAAACTTTTTGAGACGCTTGAGGAGCTTGCGTCCCTCGTGAGTAACAAATATCACAACGAGGCCGACGACCACTATCACCAACGGATAAAAAAGAGACCAGAAACTTCCGGGGAAATGTAAAAGGCCCAGATTTCTGAGAAGAAATGCCAGACCGAAGACTAAAATTGCTATACCAAATATCATCATGTTTTTTATTATATCACAACTAATTAACGAACAAAACTATTTTTTCCCCATCACCAATTTAGACAACCTCCCCACCAAACTTCTTACTTGCTGACGATGGTGTTTTTCTTTAAGAAAATGTGCAACAGGAGGGACAAAAGAACCAAAGATTATAAGCAAGATAATCGGTATTAAATAATGGTCAATATTCGGTACCATACTACCCAAGAAGTAACCAAGCAAGGGCATGCCCAAGCCCCAAGCCAGACCGCCGATAAGATTATAGAGGAAAAAATCCTTGTAATTCATATTTCCGACTCCAGCCACAATCGGAGCAAATGTTCTGACGACGGGTATAAAACGGGCTAAGACGATAGTCTTCCCGCCATATTTCTCATAATAAGCCTGGGCTCTTTTCAAATGGTCTTTATGAAATACCAACGAGTCGTCTTTAGTAAAGATCCTTACCCCTACTTTTTTACCGAAGGCATAGCCAAAATTATCACCCAAGACAGCTCCGGTAAAGGTTAGTATTATAAGCGGAACTATATGAAGATAGCCCTGCGAAGCCAAAAACCCGGCCGTAAATAAGAGAGAATCACCCGGCAGAAAGAAGCCTACGAATAACCCTGATTCGGCAAAAACAATCAAAAACAGGCCTATATAACCGACGGCCTTAATTAAAGCAACCAAATCAATTCCAAGTAGGAGTTCCATCCTTATCATTATTTAACCAAAATTGATTAAATCATTCAATTATCGTACCATGCCTTATCTGGTTCTTTTAAAAGGTCAGGGATGGATCCGCCCAATAATCAGCAAGCGTGGAAATTGATATTGTGGGTCTGGCTGGTGAATATGGTAACAACTCCTGTAATTTTCTACCTCAGCTTTCGTTTACTAAGCGGAAAGCCGCAAGATCTTCAGACTTACAGTAGTTTTCTCTGGGGTTTTCTAGTACCTTGGAATCAATTCGGATTTTTCTTTACCAATTTTGCCATAGATCCAGCTTTATATGAAGAGTTTTTATTTAGATTTCCAATTATAATAGCTATCTCCGTATTGTCCTGGCTTGGTTACTCCTTGAAAAATTCTAATCTATCCAGAATACTGACGGTTGGAATAGCAATCGGCCTGAATGTCTGGTGGGCATCCGGCCACATTCCGATTCTTGCCGGATTTGAGCAAAACGGAACACACATTGTCAAATACTATTACTTCTTATTTCCGCCGGTCTTTTTTTCGGGCCTGACCTGGATCTGGCTGACCCTTAAAATCCAACCTGCCTGGCCATGGCCGTCAATCGTTGCCCATATACTAGCAAATACATCAATTTATGTGGCACTGAAGGTGGCTGAGCTTATTGGAGTTAAAATTTTTTAAAATCGCCCCTGAAGGCGATTTTTAATTAGATTTTCGTCTGTTGATAACCATCACCATAACAATCACTGCGGCCATAGAAACCAGCCACCAAAAGCTGATAGAGCTTAGGACGGTAAATACCGAGGCAAATAAGTTGTTATCTGTATTTATTGGGTTTTTGTTGGTTAAGAATTCGTTACTACAATTATACCATAATTCACCCAAACTTTATAAGGAGACCAAGGTTATTTAGCGTTTTTATTTAATAAGCTTTCCTATCACGACCAGTCTCTGTTTTGTCGAAAATAACGGAGTGCAAGTTATGACCGTAAGTCTTGCATCGGACGTTTGTCTAATAACAGAGAGATCTGTCGGCTCAACAATTTTTATTTCAAAAACTTTATACTTATATTCCTTGCTTCGCCAAGTCAAAATCATCTCATCACCAATCTCGACTTTATCCAAATTCCAAAAAGTATTTGATTTAGGCGGACGATACATATAGCGATGACCGAAGATGACAGAATTTCCACCAAGCTCCGGACGAGATGTCGTCGGAAAAAGCCAACCGCCCTTATTTAAGGTTTTCTCGGTCTCCCCCAAGAACACCGGCATATTTATGTTTACATCGACGATTAAAAGCCTGTCCCCGCTTCCTTTCGACGCAGGAATATCTCCTCCAATCAGTACTGGCGTGGTTAAAACATCTTCACCGTCGCCAATAAACTGTTCTTCAAATGTTGGAAGTTTGGCCTCGGCGGATTCGAAAGTATCATCTACAAATAGTTCATAAATATTCGGCAAAAAAATGCCGATAAAACCGAGGCTAATCAGCACTGCCCCAAGGTAGATATAGGTTTTATTAATTTTTTTACCGGGTATCATGTTTACTATTATACCAAAAGAGGAGCTTCGGTAGCCCCTCTTTTGTTTCTTACGATATTAGTTCAAATAATCTTCAAGCCTCTTAGGTACTAAACCATATCCTATCATCAGCATCATCATTCCTGTCATCATCATGGCACTGAAGAGCGATACAACAATCGAGTCAGAGATAGATATTGATGTTTCAGGAAGAGAGGTAATACCCAGTACTTCAGGCAACGATTCATCTGTAGCACCGAGAACTTCAGGTGCCGGGGCAGGTGTTGGATTCGGAACATATGGAGTTAAGGTTCCTCCACCACCGCCACCGCAGTTAGAGGTACAGATCGGGGGAGGTGTTGGTGTTGGTGTTGGAGTCGGAGTCGAGGTTGGGATCGGTGTTGGGGTCGGAGTTGGTAAAACAAGTATCGATATCGGTCCGCCAAAAGCGGTATTTTCAACATTTCCGGCGGCATCTGTGGCATGAGCTTCCATGCAGTAGATACCTCGAGCTTGTGGCATCCAAGAATAGGACCAGGTCGTATTTAATGCAGGAATTAGATCAATACTTTGAAGAGAGAGGGCAACTATTTCTGTTTCTATGACTTCTCCACGCTGAGTACAATTCAATGTTTCAAAAAATGAACCGTACTGATCACTATCAACCAGGGTATCGTCTGCCATTTTGAAAATCCTTAACTCAGCCGATTGAACTCCGGATGGATTATCAGATGTATCATCGGTAGAAGTTCCGCTTAAAGTAAGGGGAAGAAGTTCAACATCTATAATAGTCTCGTGGTTTCTGTATGGATTGCCATCAAAACTTGATTCGGGAGGTGTACAATCATTTAACTCATTATCACAAGTTGGGTCAGGTGTTGGGTCAGGTGTTGGGTCAGGTGTTGGGTCAGGTGTTGGGTCAGGTGTTGGGTCAGGTGTTGGTGTTGGAGTAGGTTCTGGTGTTGCTACGGGACCGTTACAAAGACCACTATTCCAAATGTCTTCGTTCTCTTCGGTCCAGTTTTGACCAGCATAAGATCCGCCCTCAAAATGAAACGGAGGTATAATATCACCTAAATGGCTGGCATGACCTTGAGGAACATTAACCTGTCCACCTGTGGCTGTAACACTTGAGTTCGGTTGATTATAAGAACCATTGCCCAGTTTGTGGCAGAACAATACACTTGTCTGCTCAACTCCGTTAAAAGGATCGTGACCGGCTGACACACTAAATACCAACGGCTGGATGGTCATTGAGAGCATGAAAGATAATGCAAAAAAGCCGACTAAGAATTTTTCGACCTTATACTTTGTAGACCAGTGGAAATTGAGATACATTGTCTAGGCAAATCCTGAACTGCAAACCCTAAATTACAAACAAAAGTTAGAAATTTAGAGTAAATTCAGGTGTTAAACATGACTTGTTAATTATACATTAACTGTGCCTAAATGTCAAACTTTGAAGAGCTTTGTCCTTTGGGCACGAAGTTCTTTGTTATTATACATCTAAGGCTCAGGCAATACAATATCGTATCCACAAATTCCTACAGACTGGGGACTTCTTCCCGGTCAGTTGTTGTAAACGTCGTCTTATCAATAGTTACCCTGATATTAGTCGTGGCTTTTTGAACAACCGAGTGAGCTTTGATTACATATTCCGTACCAACCGTTTCATATGAATAATAATCGGTAGCACTTACTGTTATAGTACTGGTTCCGGAAAAAGCAGGATCTACTACCCAAAGCTTAGCCAACTCAAGAATAGCTTCGTCAGCATAGGCTTCGGCGAGACTGAAACTTCTTGTTTTATATTCATCATCTAGAATATTAAAGCGGGTCATGAAGCCTGAAAAACTCACAGAAAAAACAACTACCATTAAAACGGCGGCGATTATTATTGCGGACATCAACGCAATAAATCCGTCCTCGGATTTATTGCGTTGAATTTTAAATTTATAATTTATAATTTTTATTGAATATTTCATCTTACAAATCGTTGAACTTCAAAATATTTACCGTTGGCGGAGAAGGAAGCCTTGATAGTGTCGACGGTCATAGCACCTGTTTGTTGGATATGCTGAAAGTTTAAGCCTGAAATAGCAATTCTGCCTGAATTTAGAAGTAAGACCGTACCCACCATACCCTCCTGAATAGTTATATTGTTGCCGGAGAAGGTTAGAGTTGTCTGAACTCCGCCCTTTATAATTACCAGCGAGGAGCCTGAGCTATTGGCAGCCGGGGAGGTTATGCTATCGACATCATTCAACACCCATTTGATTTTAGAAATAATAAAAGCGGCCTCCTGTTCAACCGAAGTCTTGGCTGATGCGGTATCACTGTAATTTAAAATCTGGTAAACCGAGACTAGCGAGGCAGACATGATAAAACCAAGCAAGGTTATGTATATTAGAACCTCGATTAGGGTGGTGCCTTTCTCGGAAGAATTTAGAATATTGAATTTAGAATCTAGAATTTTGAATCTTGAATTATGGGTCATGAATTATGGGAATGGATTTGCGTTATCATAGATAATACGCAAAGCATCCTGACTTTTATTAACTACGTAGATAAAGTTGCCGTCATATTCCATATCTAAAGCTTCCTGAGGATATTTACATGTATCTATCACGCTAATATCAGCCGGATCACTTATATTCCATGCCTGAAATCCATCGTTATTATCCGTAGTTATTAAAAATAGAATCGGTCCGGAAGCTATTAATCCCCTTGCTTCAGTACCGGGACCCATTGCTAAAAGAGCTGAGTCCGAAAGAGAAACCGCGCTTGGATCATTTATATTTAACGAGAATAGATCATGATTGCTACCCGTACCTCTCTGCCTCCCCAGATAAACTTTATTACCCAGAACATCCAAGACAGTTCCGTATAGAGCGGCATTGGGAACGGGATTGTAACCTGAACCTAGTGGGGTTATTGAAGCAGGAATAGTCACATCAAGAACTATCAGCTTGGGCTTGTTCCCGACGGAATCAGAAACGGCAAGATAGGCTAATGTTTTGGCGGTACCGCCCACGACCTCATTTCTAACTTCAATATCATAAATTATATGATTAACATTATGACTTCCTATCGGATTTAGACTGGGATTCGTCGGATCGGTTACATCAAAAATCTGAAGTTCATTATAGCTAACCATGTAACCCTTAGAACCAACATATACCTTATTGTTGTGATAAAATATTTTTCCTCCCTCCGATCCTGCACCGACGGCGTTAAATGACCTGGAAGCAGAAAGAATTTCTACTGGAGCCGTAAGAGTCGATATATCAACTACTCGAAGCTGTTTAGTCGTATCGTTATTTGTAACAAAAGCGTAGTTTCCAACAACATCAACGTCGTTTAGTCCCGAGCTTGTATTAATCGAAACGGGAGATACTCCCAGTAAAGCCCGACTGGTTACATTAACCACCCAAAAATCATTTTGCCCCGCAGAAGAACCGTCCCCGGTTATGATTGCATAGGTACTCGTACCGCTCTTTTTAATTTCAATTCCGGTGGCCGGAATACCGGATGGCGAAAAATCCCAAGACGGCGCACCCGGATTCTCGCATATAATATTTTCCCAGCCGGTCGGAGGCGGATTATCCGGTCCGCAATCTCCACCCAGAGCAATGGCTTCGGAAAAGTTAGTGAAAGTTGTTTTGATATTTATAAGTTGCGGACGATTGGCATCAGTTGACCACGAAACGCTGGCAATGCCTGTTTTTTTACAGTTATTAACATTATTTACCAGAAGTTCCTGCCGAAAGAAATCATAGTCTGAAGAGTCTGCAAGAGAATTAAAATCAACACTGGCCGAAGCACGAGCCTGCTCAACCAAATCATTGGCTTTTATAATGGCTTCGTTATTGACCTGACTATCTAAGGATACGGTTTGGTTTCCGAAAACAACTAAAATCATCCCCGATATTGCGGTTAGAAGTATGGCCGTGGCGATTAGAAGCTCAAGGGTGGAAAAACCTTTCTGTAACAATTTTTGATTTTTGATTTTTGATTTTTGATACATGAATTAAATTACCAGTCGATTCTTCCTTTTATGTTCATTGGAATAATGGCTATTTTATTTTCGTAGGAAACTGTTATATCTGCGCAAAGCGGACAATCACCGGATAACTGCTCAAAAACTACCTCATCAGGTCCGATAAATATAAAATTAGAATTACCTTTAATTACTTCTCCGCTGCCGGAATATGTATTGCCCTCAAAAATTATATAGTCCCCTCCTAAAATCTTAACTCCATGAGCCTTCTCATTAATATTATTTATTGCCTGACTGCGAGCTCTCTGTAAAGAAGTAGCCAAGGCATTTATATCGGATTGAAAAGAAGTTGAGTGATACATATCTCCGCTCATAAAAATACCTATAACAGCAAAAAAAGCCACAATGGCCATAACGACAAGAATTTCAACAAAAGTAAAACCTCGTTCAGATGAATTATGAATCATTTAGTATAAATTACGGGTGAAGATTTTGAGTTAATTCGTAAATAGGAGTGATGACGGAAACCGCCACGAATCCGACAATTACTCCCATGAACACTAATAATACCGGCTCTATGGCGCTTGAAAGGTTTTTAGTAAGATCATTGACTTCCGCTTCATAATGATCGCTTAAATAAAGAAGTGTCTTGCCGAGATTTCCGGTTGTCTCACCGATAGCGACTAACTGCGGGACCATTTCGGGGAATAAGGTCGGACTAGTATCTAAATGTTGGGAAATTTTCCTACCCTTGGATATTTCTTCGGCTAATTTGTAAATCTCTCTTTTGTACACCAGATTAGTGGTTGAGTTAGCGGTAATATTGGCGGCGGTAACAATGCCTAAATTACAATTCAAAAGCAAGCCGAAAGTACGGCAGAAATTAGCCATCTGATAGCTTAAGGCCAAGTGGCCGAATATAGGCACGGCAAGAAAAATACGGCTCACCGCATAATTGAAAGGTTTAATCTTTTTATAAGCCAGAATCAGAAGAATGCCCGCCGCAATAACGCCAAAAATTACAAAGATTCCATAGTGTACTAGAAAGTTGCTCATGGCTATAAGTAATCTGGTGGTCGGGGGAAGATTAGCGCCCAGACTGTTAAAAATCGGCATTATCTTGGGAAAAACATAAGTTGTTATGATGCCGGTTATGCCTAAAGTGGCTACGGTTATAAAAATAGGATAGATCATGGCGCCAATTACTTTCTTTTTGAGCTCGTGTCGTTTTTTTAACTCTTCGGCCAAATACTCAAGATTTTTATCCAAAATACCGCCCTCTTCGCCGACTTTAATAATATTGATAGCAAATTCACCGAATGTATTGTTATAGCGAGACAGACTTGCTGACAAATACTGACCGTTTGAAACATCCTCGACAACTTTATCAAGTATTTTAGCCCGAGCCCTAGACCTGGTCTGCCTCTGCATCATCTTGAGGCTTTCTAATATCGGGACATCGGCCCGTATTAAAAAAGCTAATCTCTTAGTAAATAAGACCTGATCTTTCAGCGATAGCTTTGTGAAAAGGTTTTTAAACACTTTATTCGTGAATTACCCGTAAAACTTCTTCTGCCGTAGTAATCCCCTGCCCGGCCTTATTAAACCCGTCCTCAATCATCGTTGTCATTCCGTTCTTAACAGCAATCTTTTTGATCGTATCGGCTGATTCTTTATTTAAAATTGCCTGTCTTAAATCATTGTCCATCAGCATTACTTCATGAATCCCTATTCTACCTTCGTATCCGGTTCCATTACAATCTTCGCAACCTAAACCTTTAAAAAACTTTCTACTGGCCGGGATGTTTATTCCGCTTAAGGCAAGGCTTTTTACCTCGGCTTCGGTCAAAATATGCGGCTTCTTGCATTTCTCGCATATCTTTCTGACTAACCTTTGTCCCATGGCAACATTTACCGTTGAGGCTACTAAGTATGGTTCTATCTTCATGTCAAAAAGTCTTGGCAAAGTCGTAGCCGCATCGTTGGTATGCAGAGTCGATAAGAGCAAGTGGCCGGTAAGAGCAGTATTAACGGCAAGACCGGCAGTATCTTCATCTCTTATTTCTCCGACCATTATAATATCGGGGTCCTGTCTTAATATCGAACGTAACCCGGTACTGAATGTAAGGCCGGTTCTGACGTTAACCGGGATCTGCCTGATATTTTCCATTGCATACTCAATAGGATCTTCAATAGTGATAATAGACACATCATCAGTATTAAGAAGCTTTAAAATAGTATACAGAGAGGTCGTTTTGCCTGAACCGGTCGGACCGGTAGCAAGTATCATGCCATAGGGTTTTTTTATCGCATCTAGTATTTTGACCTGGTTTTCTTTGCTGAAACCTAGATTATCAAGACTGAACATCGCCGCCTTATCGGTCAAAAGACGAAGAACGGCACTCTCGCCACGATAAGCCGGACTGGTAGCCACCCTGACATCGACTACGCCAGAATCTTCGCTGTTCATGCGAAATCTTCCATCCTGAGTAGTCTGATGTTCATCGGTTCTTAAGCCCGATAAGATTTTTATTCGGCTGATGACTTCAGAGTGCATCTCCTTGGGCAGATTGAACATCTCTTTTAATACGCCGTCTATACGAAATCTTATCGATACGGATTCTTCTTTTTTATCTATATGGATATCCGAAGCACCGATGCTGTTGGCATAGTTAATTAAAGAACTGACCAAACTAATTATGGATAGACTCTTGCCTTTTTCTATTTCAGTCTCTACTTGTTTTTTATAAGGATTGCCCATTTATAGAGGTTAGCCCAAGGGTATGATTATAATATATATAGCCGAATAATGCTAGCTATTATTATACTATACAAATAGGATTAAGTCAAAGACGGGTGAGGGCTGGGAAATTTAGTAAAAGTTATCTGCTGTTTAATGTTCTACCGAAGATAATACCTTTTATTTTATTATAAAGAGAGCTGGGATCTTTTATCTGTTTATCGGCCTCATCCCAATCAAAATCTCCACGAACATATTTACGGCTATCAATTGGTTTTTTATCTAATTTTATATTTTCCATGCCTATCTCCGAACCATAATAAATCACCGGCGAACCGGACAAACTGAATAAAGTTTTAAAAATATCCACTATCTTATTTTTATCCCCCCTAAAAATAGTGGCGATTCTCATTGATACTCCTCTTCCACCCCTAAAGGAGTATTTGTTTTCGGGGTCAAGCCAAGAAACCATCTCTTCCCTCTCCGGCTTGTCCAGAGGTGTAAACGTTATCTCGTCGTGATTACTTATAAATGTAGCCCATTGGCAGTTTTCTGGAATATTAGAAGATTCATTTACTATTTTTTTAAGAATTGAGAAATCATTTCTTTTAAAAGCGAGGTGGATATAAGACATCAAGCCAAAATGAAAAACTAGGTGGCACTCATCGCCATTTCCAAAATATGCCATAGTTTCCCGGTAACGTCCGCCGGCTTCAGCCAGAAAAACAACTCCAGGCCAGTTTTTATCTAAATATGATCTTAATTTTTTTAATATCTGATGGACTTCCGGCAAATGTCGGCAATCCGTTCCCTCTCTTTTTAAAAGATGGCCGACTGCGTCAAGCCGAAAACCGTCTACACCTAACTTGGCCCAAAAGTCTATGATTTTAATGCACTCGCTGAAAACTTCAGGATTGTCCCAGTTTAAATCTGCCTGCTCGTCAAAAAAAGTAGCATAATAATAATCGCCTGTTTTTTTATTGAACTTCCAATTGCCCTCAGTCATGTGGGAAAATGGGTTATAGGCCAAGCTAAACTCTTTTCCGGTTTCTGACCAAAGAAAATAATCTCTCTTGGAGTTTCGTTTTGACGATGATGCTTCCTTAAACCAGGGATGCTCGATGGAAACGTGGTTCAATACAAAATCTATAATCACCCGAATACCCATTTTGTGTACCTTGTTTATAAAATTAGAAAAATCGTCAAGCGTCCCCAGCTCCGGTCTGATATTCATATAATCTGAAATATCATATCCGCCATCAACCATCGGCGAAGGATAATGAGGTAATAACCAGATGCAATCAATGCCAAGCTCTTTTAGGTAATCTAATTTTTCCGTCATACCACGGAAATTTTTGGCAAATTTATCTACATAGACTTCATAGATAACGGTATTCTTCCACCAGTAAGTCATTAACCAATTATAGCAATCTCGGATAAAATAAAAATGCCTCGAAGGATAAGGACTAATCAACTAGTAACCTAAAATCTGTCCACCTTCCCTAGCTTCCCCAACGTAAAACGAGTCGCGAATGTTGACAGATTTAACTTTTTGAGATATGATTGGGGGCGACTATGTTTTTTAAAAATAAGGAGCAACTCGTGCCAAATAAAATTCGTGATCCTTTTCATAGTATCGTTCCGCCGCTTTATTTGGGGGTATCCTATGGGTTTGACACCGTGCATCAGGGAGCTAAAATTTTTGACGATCCTGCCTGCGGTTACGCCTATGGGCGAATGGGCAACCCCACAGTTACTGCCTTCGAACATTGGCTAGCAAGCGTAGAGGAGGTCAAAGAAGGCTCTGTATGGGCAACAAGCACAGGGCTATCGGCTCTAGTTCTTTTATTCTTGGGTTTAACTGCCAAGTCGTTAGGCAGAGGAAAGCGAGTGGTGGTCTCTTCTTATATTTACGGGGGGAGTTTTCACCAATTACAACTGTGGCACAATGATCACGGTTATGAAATTGTTTTCGTAGATAATCCTTTTGATCTGTCGTCCTGGGAAAAAGCCATAAGCCCGGGCGCAGCCTTTGTCTTCATGGAAACGCCAGCTAATCCTACAATAGATATTTTTGACATAGAAGCTATTGCTAAAATTGCACACCGTTACAATACATTTCTAGTGGTGGACAACACGGTAGCGCCAATTTTACAAAAACCATTGAAACTGGGAGCTGATGCCGTACTCTATTCCGTTACCAAGGCTCTTAACCGACAATCCACCGGGATGGGCGGTGCACTGATCGGTTCTCCTCGTTTCTTGGAAGAAACAGAAAAAATTCTAAACGATTATCATGTTTCAACCGGCGCGATTATGCACCCGCTTTCTGCCTATCTTACTTTTTTGAATCGCACTACCCTATCTAGGGATATGGATTTATTCTCAAAAAACGCTTTAGAGGTAGCCGAGTTCCTTGAGCGACATCCCAAAGTTAAGAAGGTTCACTATCCATTCCTTTCCGGAAATCCGCAGTATACTCTGGCCCGTCAGCAAATGACGGGAGGCGGCGGTTTATTGTCCTTTGAAATGCAGAGCTTTGAAGCCGCCTGCAAGCTGGTAGAATCTTTGTGCCTTGCACGCATGGCACCGCATCTTGGAGATGAGAACGAAAATCTAATCATTCATCCCGCCTCAACTACTCACAGCAAGCTATCCCCTCAGGAGCTACTCCAAGTTAACATACCCCAGGAGCTGGTTCGGCTCTCGGTAAGTTTAGGGGACATGAACAAATTAATCGCAGAACTGGATGAAGTCTTTAAGATACTCTAGGCCTCTAGTTTTTTACTCCGGCACGTATGAAAAACAGGGGTTGCAATGCCGCCGCCGATAATGGCGGTTTTTTCTTACCTAAAAAACTTTTTCAGCTCCTTGCAGACTTGAATATTTACGCTCTTCCGGTAAACATTGACTTGTCTGGATATGGGATGTATAATTATATCAGTATTTTGGTTGGAGGTGACTTATGCCAGAAGATAAGAAAAAAGCTTTTAGCCTTGATTCACTCATAGAGGCAGTAAATAAAACAGGGGGTATCTCCGTTGATCAACTGGCAGTCGGAGATGTGGTTAAGGTTCGGACCTTAAATACTGTATATACTTTCTTAATCAAGAATCCGGCGGAAAGACTGGCCGAAGCTACAAGCAATGGTCGCCATATTACCGCCCGTACCGAAGTTTTTATCGAGGGCAGTAAGGCAAACCAATGGACTTCGATGATAGCATCCGGCCAGATAATAGTTGGCTTATTTCTTGAGATTTACATAAATGATGAGAGCATACCTCAAGATCAGCGCATTTTATGGCTAAGCCAGACCAAAAGTATATCAGTAAACGGCTGTACATTAATGCCGCCGCAGAATAACAAAGTAAATTAAAGGAGCCCCCGGGGCTCCTTATCTTACTAAATAATTTTCACTCTACTTGCCGATTCGGAAATCTTTAAAACCAAAATCGGCTATTTTCTCTGGTCCAGCCGTACCGCGATAAGCATCTACAAACTCTCTCGCCAAAACCTCGTCAACACTATCCATCTTTAATAAACGTTCCCAGGCCACCAAAGCGATCGGTGAATCATTAGCGACGCGAGGAGTCATAATAATTTTAGAACCGTACTCTTTGGCGATATCGGCTAACTTTTCAACCTGATCCGGTGATAAATCGGGACGATAAGCAATCCAGACATGGCTATGCTCCAAGTTGTGGATCAATTGTTCATCCGGAAATTCTTTGTCATAAATACCGCTTTGAGCCGGTTGAGCATAGTGCCAGCCTCCGGTTGGAGGGTTAGAATTATATATCTCATGCTTCTGGCCTACGGTAATATGATCACGGGATTGCGCTACAAAATATTCACCAGGTAATGGCTTGTTAGCCTGTTCGACTGCTTTATTAAAGTAACTGTAGATTGGCCAGGCTAAAGCGCCGATTATCGCTAGGATGACAAATAACTGAATCGTCTTTTTTGTCATTTTTTTCTTCTTCTCTACCCGAACCATCTCATCCCTCTCTTGCTTCTTCATAAAGTATTCGTTTTTTGTTTCCAAGTTGTTGTCCATAAAAAATAAATTTCCACTTATCATTTTCCAATTTCCATTGATTTATCATTAATTCATTTGTACGTTTTTAGAAAATGATTTAATGATTAAATGGTAAATTATTGGGAAATGGCAACTGGTAAATGGTAAATAGTAATCATCCCAATGCCTTATTGATCTCTTCACGGTTAAACCCTACCACGAAACGACCATTAATTTCAATGATTGGTGCGGCCACCATACCGGCCTTAGACATCACCAGCTGCTGGGCATCAGGATTGCCGACTAAGGCAATCTCCTCATACTGAAGATCCTTCGACTTAAAATATTCCTTAGCCATCTTGCAATAAGCGCAAACAGGTGTCGTATAGATACGAATCATAGATAAATATGGTATCAAAAAAATCCTAAAGTTAAAAGGCTGTTTAGAATTTAAAATATAGAGTCAGGTTCGCCGCCAGAAGAAGCATGTCAAATTCCCAACCGGTACCATTATGAGACATAAACGGCACATGCCATTTTTTAATCTTGTGGTAAATTGCTCCAAACATAACAATCGCCAAGACGAATGACACCGTTTTAATGCCAACACCGCCGATAAGAGCAAGACCGGAAATAAATTCAATTATGCCAAGCCCTAGAACCTGATTAAGGGTCCATCCCATGCCCGTAGCCATAGTTTTAGGTTCCTTTAATTTCGGTATGGCATGAACAATAAATATCGAACCGACTGCCAGACGAAGTAAAAATAGTCCTCCGTACATATTACTATCAATTTTCAATTTGCAATTTACAATAAATTTCCTAATGGATCATTGATGCATTGAAAATTCAATGAAAATTGAGAATTGATAATTGAAAATTAAACAAATTTATAATTTTTTAAGAATCTCTCTTGTTTCTCTCTTATAATCCTCGACCTTCGGCTGATCAAATGCGTTTAGGCCAAGCAATCTGGCCAAATACATAGTCTCACATATCTTAAACTGAACATACTGACCGAGAGAATTTTCGGAAATCTCATGCATAACTATTTCTGAATATGGCAAAGCGTTTTTTAAATAAGCGATCTTGACTCCATAATATATAGCACCCATTATATCAGCCAGACTCTTATTGGCTATGTCCGGAACTAGGCCGGGCATAAATAAATCAGCCGGGACTTGTGGAGAATTTTCTTTCTGAGCGGCATGAATAAATTGGGTTAACTTGTTTTTCGGCTCTCCTAAAAATAACGTGGCCATAGAGTGCAGGTCAATAGAACCGATGGAGACAATCGGCGTAATGCCGATATTTACTTTCTCGCCGTTTAAATTAAACTCCTTGGCGATACTCTCAGCCATCAACTGAGTATGCCACTTTCCCAATGACTTAAGCTCCGGATTAAAATAAAAACTGTTATAAATATTGAAGCCTCTGGTGTAATTAACATAGGTTAGAATTGCTGAAAGAAGTGCAGGATTCTGATAAACTTCCCGATTAACACAGCGAGTCACCATCTCCCCTGCACCCTCCCAAAAACCAATAATATCAAAATTAGCTAGGCCGAGAGGAAAAAGGCCGACACCAGATAAGACAGAATATCGCCCCCCTATATTTCTCGGAATTTCCAAGAGATCTAAGCCCTTGGCTTGAGCCTCATTCCAAAGCTTTGACCCTTTGTCGGTCGTAAAAACTATGCGTTCATTTACTTTATCCCCGAAACGGTTCTTTAAAACTTGATAGATAACCTCAAAATTAGCAATTGTTTCAGTCGTTTCTCCGGATTTACTGATAACATTGACTAACAATTCTTCGGGACTGTTAATATGGTTATTTAAAAGTTCTATAACTTGGGATACCAGCGGAGGTGAAACGGTATCAACGAAAGCTATTTTGGGGTCTTTGCTCTCCAAAAAAGCACCGAGCCTTCCCCGTAAAGCCCTATAAAGAGCCATCGTTCCTAAATTAGAACCACCGATACCAATTATGATTATATGCTTCAGCTCACTGTTCTTTCTGTCCTGAACCTTCTGGAGTAAAGAGTTCCTGAAATTAACATCGGCCGGAAGGTTGACCACTGATTCGGGATGGTCATATTTTCCGTTTTGAACAATTTTCCAAATAAAATCAATATACTCCTTGAGTGCTTTCTCTCCCGCCTCTAGATCTATCGCTTCTACTTGAGAGGTGTTCTGATAAATTAGGTCAATGTCTCGATGGGGCATAATGCTTAATTATAGCATAAAGTATTTTATAAGCAGAGTTTTTAAAAAGTTGATTTATTCATCAAAAACAATTATACCATAATAAAAGTTCCTTTATAACGAGCGGCCATGGAAGTCATATCCCATAGGGGCAGAACCTCACCTCATGAACTAGGCAATAGCCTAAGAAGCTTCATATCGGCATACAACCTTGGAGTAACCGGCATTGAGACGGATATCTCATTTACCGCGGATAAAAGGATCATAATTTATCATCCCGACAGCACTAAGCCGAACTTAGCAGATATGAAATGGCGGGATATTGATAAATCTGTTTTTAAAGTTATGCAACTTAATGATTTTCTTAGCCTTCTTAAATCATTCTCCGACACTTTTTGCTGTTTAGACATAAAACAAAACTCTGAAGAACTTGTTAAAAAAGCTGTTGAGATGGTTCTTGATAAGGGTTTGCAAAATAGGATATATTTTACCGCTTTCGAAAAAAAAGCACGCTGGATAACCATAGAATCCCACGCCGGACTCCTGTTGCTGGCAAAAAAAATATATCCCAAGACTAAAATTCAGATAATAACCACGACTTCATGGAATCTGTTGGAGGTAGCCGATAAATATAATCCGGATGCCATGTCTATCGGCTGGCTTCTGGAACCGCTTCCTGTAAGACTGATAACAAAGTCGTTGTTTAAAGCAAAGGTAAGAACTCTTAATTTTAAAAAACAGATATCAGAAATTCAAAGAAGAGGTACCAAAATCTGGGCCGGAATTTTCAATGACCCCGAAGATATGAACTATTTCGTTGACCTAGGTGTTGACGGCATATTTACTGATAGCCCAGGAACTGTGTTTGAATTAATAGAAAAGAAAAAAATTCCCTAATGGGGAATTTTTTAATTAGGAGCTAGAGACTAGTCTCGTCCATCTCTTCAGTTAGCTCTTGTATCCTATCCTTCAGCATTGCCGCCCTATGATAATCTCCATCTTTTGATGCGGACTGAACTTGCTCTTTTAATGTTTCTACCATCTGGCCATACTCGGCTTTGGTAATAAATAATTTACCCTTTCCATGCAACCTGCCCAGAACATCTTCGTCTTCCTGTCGGGCAATTTCATCAACCTTACCCTCTCGCTGCCAATCAAAACCTTTATACAAAATATTTTTGTAATATTCACCCGCCCTTGTTTTTTCTTCATCCGTTGATTTTGGAGAGCTCAGAATTATCTGCCTAAGCTCATAGGCGCCGCGCTCTATCATCTCCAGACTCCACCACGGCCTGGCCGATGCCCACCAGTACTGATCGGAATGAATAGCCCTATCAAGAGCCGAGCGCAAAACTTCATTATCGGGAGTTCTCTCAGCTACGTTTACCGCCAAATCCGTTAACTCCCACTGATATCTCTGTATTTCATTATCCTTGCGATTCCAACGGGCATAAGGCTCATTGCGCTTCATATCATCTTCCGTAACCGCCCAGGTGGACGGCCGGGGTTGAATATCTTCTCTGTTCTTAAATAACTCGGCCAGATCGCTAATCGCAACTGTTTTTATTTTCTCATCAGATAAAAGATCGAATAAAAATTGCTCCATGCCCGGCCTGTGATGGCCGAAGGTTTCTCCATCCATAGCCGTAACAGCATATTCGTTTTTATTAAGCCGATCTCCCAGGTAACGAACAATAGCCGGCATCGTTCCTATCTGAGCTGAAAGCACAATGAATGAAAGACTTCGCTCCCGAAAAAACACGTCTATATTACCTGCGCTTGGTATCTGATAAATCATATCCTGCCTGTATTTACGGTCTGGAGGAAAACCCATTTCATCGACAAGAATCCATTCATAGCCAAGTTCTTTTGCGACTTTAGCAACTTTATCGGAATAAGCCATTTCAGGGCTGAAAAAACCTTTTTTATTCCAATATTTTCCAAAGTATTTATCTAAACCCTCCTCATCAAGTTTTATCTGACGCTTTATCTCTTCTTCGGGCATGAAAGGAAGAAATGCATGATATTTTGCACTACCCGTAAGCTCAAGCTTCCCCTGCTTAAGCAGTTCCCGAATATCTTTAATCACATCTTCGCCTCCCCATTTTTCAAGAAGCTCGCACAGAACGCTATTTATATTGAGCGTCAGTCGGCATTGAGAAATATTTAAAAAGCCGGAAAAAATTTTCCGGTATGATTCTTTTGTTATTCGTCTAACCCAAATCTCCTTTTGGGTCGGAGGCTGATAAATATGGAGGAAATTAGCCCAATACAAATGAGGAATTTAACAATTTAAAATTTAAAATTTTCAATGAATTTTTAAAATTAAGTCTCTAAAACATTGATTGAAAATTGAAAATTATTGAGATTCCCTATGAAACCTCAGAGCCATCTCAAATAATTTAATATACTCTCTAGCTGACTTTTCCCATGAAAAATCTTTGGCCATTGCCCGCTTCATGAGCTTTTCCCATTCTTTTTTCTGGCGATAGAGCTCACTAGCCCTAATAACGGCGATAGTGAGGGAAAACGGATCGTATTTTTCAAAAACAAAACCAGTCCCCTCCTCTTTTTCCGGAGTAAAATCTTCGACTGAATCGGCAAGTCCGCCTACTTTGCGGACAATCGGAACACAGCCATAGCGCATTGCCTCCATCTGTACTAATCCTGACGGCTCATATTTTGACGGTATTAAAACCGCGTCCGCTCCACCGAATATCATTCTGGGCAAACGAGCATCAAAAGCAAAATGGGTTCCAACCCTGTTCGGATATTTTTCTTTCAATTGTTCAAAGTACATTCTGTATCCCGCATCCCCTTCACCGACAATAACAAACTGAAAGTTTATATTATCCATTAATGGGCCCAGCATCTGAGTTACAATATCAAATCCTTTCTGGCCATCCATCCGACCAACCATACCAACGACAAAAATATCTCCCTCGGTAGCTGGCAATCCAAATTGTTTTTGTAAAGCTTTCTGATTTTCAAGCTTTTTATTAAGAGACTTTATTGAATAGTTAGCTACCAAGTCCTTATCGGTCTCAGGATTCAACGATTCAGTATTTATACCATTAAGAATACCGAAAAGACGGCTTTTGCGTTCACTAAGCAGAGCATTCAGACCTTCACCGAATTCTTCAGTTAATATCTCCCGGGCATAGGTCGGAGAAACAGTATTAATCACATCGGCATACATTATCCCCCTCCTCATGCCGCTAAGCTTCAAAGTTCTTGGATCAAAAAAATCGGAGATAGGAGCCTGACCGGAATCATGATCCATCTCAGAGACAAAGCGCGGATCGAACATGCCCTGGTATTTAAGATTGTGAATAGAGAAAACAACCGGAATCTTGGATAAAATAGGGTCGTCTTTATAATCGGTATGAACCAGATTGGGAATAAAACCGGTTTGCCAATCAGAGGCAACTATGACATCCGGCTTCCAAGATGACTTTTTAACAAATTCGAGAGAAGCTTTAGAAAGAAGAACCCACCTTACCGTATCATCGGAATATCCATAGACATTAGCCCTCTTCTCATAATATTCCATATTCTCCAAAAAATAGTTAACGCCACCGTCAGCACTCTTATATCTGAGGACATTTGAGACTAAGATTCCGAAAGGATCTTTATCTCCGCTTTCCACCCTTATATTGTTTAACTCCGTCTCTAGGGGATATCTTTCGACATCAATGGTAGCATATTTAGGAACAAGGACTCTGGCATCATGGCCAATCTTACGCAATGCCCTCGGTAAAGAGTTCATTACTTCGCCCAAACCACCGACTTTTACGAAAGGAGCCGCTTCTGAAGCGACAAAAAGTATTTTTAGTTTGTCATCGGGTTTACCAGTCATGATATCAATTATATCAGGTAAGCGTTGTTTATCCAACAATCAAAATGCCCACGAAGGAAGGTATCCTTAATTATTTAATATCCGATAAGTTGTCCCCACTTTCAATCTTTAGTTTAAGCTGTCTCCGTTCTTCGACCGACCTGCGAACTTCAGATTTTATCCTTGCCCGTATAGGCTTAACCTGGACTTCAACATCACCTCTAGTTTCAGCCAATCTTGATAGTATTTTCTCATGAGCCTTAAGTGCTGTTTCGAAGTTCAGGCTTACGCTTGCGGCTGCGTTAAAATTCTCCTTATTTTTGAATTTTTCCACACGAGCCATTACTCTCTGGGCATGATCGTCGAAGTTCGCTTCTATTCTTGCCCCAGCATCAGCATCAAGAGAACCTTCGGAGGCCATTTCTTCAGCCTCTTCAAGCCTTCTTTGAACACGTCTCAATTCCCAATCGGCTTTCGCCTCTTCAGAAACTGACATCCAGCCCCTTACTTCTTCAGTGACATCAACCTTAATCGGATAAAGAATGTCGCCCGGCAATGCCCTTTCGGCACCGACAGCCACCCCGCCACCGACCAAGACTGAAATAATTAGTAGTACTGCCATAACAGATGAGAAACTAAATTTTGTCCCGATTGGTTTCAAGCCAATCGAGGATCCTCGATTTTGTTCCGATACTTTCAGTATCGCGAATCCGCGATCTATTGATCGGGATAGCCAAGTCATATACTTGGACAAAATCGGGATAAAAAACACATTCGACCCGTAGTTAAGATGAGGTTTAACTTCACTTCTTACAGGATTATTTTTTATAAAATTAAAAACCTGATCTTTAATATCGGCTCTTTCTCTATTCAAAAGCTTAAATTGTTTGGCCGATTTAATGAATTGTTCTATCTTATTTGTCATTTGTAATTTGTTATTTGTTATTTAGCAACTCCTTGAGTTGCTTGAGTCCCCTGTGTATTTTTACTGAAATATTATTCTCGCTTTCACCAAGAATACTTGCTATTTCTCTAGGCGATAATTCATCGATGTACCTCATCAAAATCGGTTTACGGTATTTGTCGTCTAATTTATTGATGACGCTCATGGCTAATTTGGCATCAATACCGGCTTCATTTTTACTCCTTTCATCTAACCCCGGCTCAAATCCTTCAGCCATCAGATTATCCAATGATACTTCTTTCTTCTTCCTGTATTCATCAATTATCAGATTATTGGCAACCCGATATAAAAATGCTTTCAGATTATTAACCTCCGTTCCTTCTTTTATATATTGCCATGATTTTATGAACGTATCCTGCATAAGGTCTTTGGCCCGCTCCCTATCTCCAATTCTAAACCAGCAATGCCTGAAAATCGCATCTGATAGATCATCATAGGCTTTCGTAAATTGCTCCATCCCGTACAAAGTCATATGTATAACATACTACCAACAAATGTTGGATAGATATATAACCAGCTATGAATTTGCTTATAAATTAGAATGGGAAACCCGTTAGGGTGACTTTGTACGGGATCCATAATATCAGGCTTGTTTATCATATATGAAGACGTTATTCTGACCATATTATTACATAAATTGAAGTAGTGGTAGAATACTACCATGCTTAAAATAAGCAAACTAATCCCCGCCGGAAGTATTACTCTCGGATTAACTACTCTTGCTTCGTATGCCCTGGGTCTTTTGCGCGACCGAACATTTGCCCAGACATTCGGCGCTTCCCGGGCCCTTGATGCCTATAACGCGGCTTTTTTAATCCCGGATCTTCTTTTTAATATTTTGATTGCTTCTGGTATTGCCGCCGCCTTTGTCCCGATATTTCTGGAGATTTTTCATTCCAACAGACAAAAAGCTTACGAATATACCAGCTCGGTTATTAGCGGAGCAACCGGCCTGATGCTTTTCTCAGCAGTAGTTATTTTTTTATTCGCCGATTCTATCGCTTTTCTTGCCGCTCCCGGCTTCATTAAAGAAGATCTGGCTTTAGTTGCAAAAATATTAAGAATACTTGCTATCTCGCCTATCCTATTCGGAATCTCAAATACTTTTGGAGCAATGCTCGTAGCCAAGAAAAGATTTTTATTCTATGGCCTCTCGCCTATTATGTATAACCTCGGGATCATCGGCGGAGTGATATTCCTGTCGCCTAACTTCGGTGTGATCGGAATAGCTATCGGAACTGTCGTCGGCGCCTTTCTTCATATGTTAATGAGGTGTATTGATGCTGTCTTATCGGGTTTCAGATTTAAACTGAACTTCCAATTCAAAACACCGGAATTCAAAAAAACAATTCAGCTAATGATCCCTAAAATGTTCGGCCATCCGGTAGAGTTGGCTATGTTCTGGGGTTTCACAGTTATTGCCTCGGGGCTTTCCGTCGGTTCGGTGGCAATAATGAGTTTTGCCCGTAATTTTCAGAGTGTGCCTGTAAGCTTAATAGGAATAACATTTTCAACCACCGCCTTTCCGGTTATGGCTAAGGCTATTTCTGATCATTCACAGGAAGAATTCAAAAAAACTTTAAAAAATTCTTTCTGGCTGATACTGGGCGGAAGTGTTCTTGCCGCTCTTGTTACTTTTCTCATCCGTGAACCTCTTATCAGAATAGTTCTGGGCGGAGGGAATTTTACTGAGGAAGCCATACAAAGAACAGCGACAATGCTTGGGGTTTTTACCTTGGCCATGCCAACTGAATCTCTCAGACACCTTCTTGCCAGGGCTTTTTATGCAACAAAAAATACGACCGTTCCGGTCGTATTAAGTATCATTGGGCTTTGCATCGCCGTCGGCGGAGGCTATCTTCTGGCTCCATCACTCGACATCTTAGCCATCCCCGTTGCTTTTTCTACGGCCAGCTTAATCGAACTTATTTTTCTCATGCTCCTCCTTCCCTATCGTCTCAAAAGACTACCTTCGGCTCCGCAAGTTGATGGAGAGCTAGATCCTCATCAAGCTTAGTCGCTCGGAGATTATACCCAGACTCGGACCACATTCGGTTTCTCCAGCGAAAACCGAATCTTAAGTACTCGGCAAGCCGCAGAACCAAGCCGGCTTGCCTGCGAATTTCCTCTCTGGGTATAGTCTCCTCGCTTAGATTTTCAAAACACCTAACTCAAAACGGAGAGATTGACATAGTTTATAAAATATAGTATTATCATTCAGTACAGTGGTTCCTACAGCCCAGCCTCAATCAGATTTATCAAATGGTCTGATTCAGATGGGGATTTCGGGTTTTAAGGAGGTGTGTTTTGGCTTATACGAAAGGCGATGTTCAGGTAATTACCGAGGAAAGTGTTCGTAGCGAAAATGACCTTGATTCCGATGAGAGCCCACTAGATTATGCTCCAGCAGATGCTCGTGGAGACTACGAGGAGCGTCTCCCAGTAATCGTTCTGCCCCATTCTTGCGACAGGTGGATTATTGGCGGAGCTGATGAAGCTCGTCAGATGATTCAGGATTTAACAGAAGCAATTAAAAAATTTGAGGCGGAAGTTTCTGCGAGGGTTGGCTAAATGCCAACCCTTTATATTTATTTAATTATTTCCAGAAGCTGAGTAATTTGTTTTAAAGCAACATCCGCGAATCTGGAAAAGCTCGTTTATATCCCTCATTGACTTTTAATCTGCCAGGGTGTATATTAGAGGTACTAAACGTGAAAAGCATCCTTCGTGGGTGCTTTTCGTTATTTATACTCTGTATAAGAGATTTTTGTCTCGAGATACTCAAAATCCCTGAAATTACTGCCAGCAAATTGCTTAATCTCTTTAGCGGTCCGTTTACCCCTTCCCAATATCACTATGGTTTTACTATTCGCTGTGAGGTGTTTTAATACAGGCAAGAAATCACCATCTCCTGATAATACAATAGCTCTATCAAAATTGTCTTTCTCTTTCATGAAATGAAATGTCAGTCGTATTCAAAAAATGCAGTAATCCAAGCATTTATCGGTTCGAAAGCTGTAGTTAAGTGAGGGTTACCTGTGATTTTGATGTTAATATCATGCCATCATACCAAAGCTGGAGACGAAGACGAGGAGCATGATGAACAGAGAGTAGAATTTGCTAATTACCCGACAACGATCATAACCTTTTTGCCGTTGTCGACATCTCCGCCATTCCAATCATGGATGGCATTCATAAGAACACCGGGAGAATAAATAAAGTCAGCGCCTCGGCGAGTACCGGGATCATTAGTTATAAAATTCCCCTCTTTGGTATAACCCTTGATAATTAACATATGATAAATCGGGCCGGGTGATTGGAAATAAGGATTGCCTAGCTGACGACCCGCGGCGGGAATAACTATAACTTTTTTGTCGGCTAAAGCTTTTTTAATATCTTCAGCTGTCGGATCATATACCACTTTAACTTTTTCTATTTTATAAAATTCTCTTAAAATAATTGCCGTTTCTTCGGCAGTCGTATCTTTATAGTAACCGAATCTTTTTTCTTCAAAATCTTTTATCTCCAACATTTTTCCCTCGGCAAATTCAGAAGTCGGTATAGACCAGCCGTTTATATAACTGGCGGCCATAAGAGCCGACGCCTCTTCGCAAAATTCAGCGAACGGCAAACCCCAATTCTTAGTCGGTGCCTGAGAGGTAAATGGGACGGCCAAATTGATCGAATCTGGAATTTCAAATTTAGAATTTAGAATTGGGGATGGGGAAACAGAAGGACTGACAGATTGAAAAACCTGCGGAGAAGGTATCGGTTCCTTAATTACATTTGGCTCATTTTTATAAAAAACAAAAAATGCTCCCACAACGAGCACGGCCACAAATATGACTATATTTATAATGATTTTTCTCACTAGCATATTATACTGTATTTTGCGTAAAAATCAAATTCTTATTTTTAGAACGCAAAAGTTCTAAGGATAGACCACAACCCCCATCCGTTCGAATGCATCCCAGTTGCGAAGAAGTTCTGATGTTTCCCAAAAAGCCGGGCCGTATATCGGATCCATAACAAAAAATCCCTCCGGTTTTTCGGCCGATCCTTTATACCCATAGACCACTCTCGTATGCTCCCCGTTAACGGCTCTAACCGTCTCCCCATCCGGAGTCTTCCAGCTCACCGGCCTGCCCCTGCCGAGATAACCCCAAATAATAATCGGCCGGCCTTCCGAGATATGGCCGACTAAGTCGGAGACTGAGCCATTTTTTATTATGCCAGTTTTTTTCCATTCGCTGGCCACAACAGCAATCGGCTCCCAATAAACACCATAGCCGTCAATCATCATTTTACCATCTACATTACCGACGAAGCCGACATGTGGATCTCCCCAAACATCACCAGATCGCACAGTAGCGTCAACTGGAATTTTGCTTATGACCTCTGATTCGGAAACATCTATACCATGATAATCAAGAACCATTTTTAGCGTTGCCGCTTCACAGCTTAAAGAATGCTCCTGGCGGTGGAACTTAAGAGGTAGCACAACGTCAGCCGCCGGAAGAGAATGAACCCCGCTCGAAGCAAACTTCATATAATAAACTAGAGACGGCGGTAAATTTATAATTCCAAAGTCCCACAGGACAGACAAAACTAAAACCCCACACGAACCAGCGAGAGTAAGAAGTAGTAATCTAATGTGACGTTTGTGCTTTTTTAGATAATTTCTCATTTTATAGGAACCTATTGATAAACACCTCGAAATAGGGTAATTGGTAGAAATAAAATATCAATTTATTGTGAAAAGCGCTGAACCAGCCGATTGTCAGTAAAAATCCCAGAAATATCAAAAATATCCCCGCAATTTTATTTATCACCGAGAGGACATTCCCCCATCTTCCAAAAGCCGTAAAGGCTTTGCCTATCAATAAAGCGGTTACCAAAAATGGTATTCCCAGTCCGATCGCAAAAACCACAAGTAGAAAAGTGCCCTCCAAAATAGTGCCTGAAGTTGAAGCCAGAAGAAGTACCGAACCAAGAAGTGGCCCAACACAGGGAGACCAGCCGATGGCAAATAAGGCGCCCAACAAAAAGGAATTTAAAAAAGATGCTTTTTGAAATAATTGAGGGACTCTGACCTGCTTCTCTTGATTTAAAAAAGGAAGTCTTAACCAACCCATAATAACTAACCCGAAAATAATTATTAGAACTCCTCCGATTCCTTGAATCCATTCTCTTAGCCCAAGAACTTGGCTGACAAAAGTAAACGAGACTCCGAATAATATAAAAATTAAAGAGAAGCCAAGAACATAAAAGATTGCATTCCTAAAAATCCTGCCACGTATCATTTTTAATTTATTCGGATCACGAAGTTCATCTGTACTAGAACCGGAGATGATACCTAAGAAGGCCGGGATTAACGGCAAGGTACATGGCGCAAAGAATGTCAGCACTCCGGCAATAAAAGCAGAGATTGTTATCGTAAGACTAAATTCGGGCATATTATATTTGAAAACAAATCAGTTCTCAGACACGCAGGATTTCCCTGCGAGAAATCCTGCTCGGCTTCGGCTCGCTCTCCGCCTACGGCGGAACCGCGCCCGCTCGCCTGCAGATGGTCTGCTAACTGATTTGTTTTCAACTTACTAAATTCACGCTCAATTTTTGTATATTACCATAATTGACGCATTGTTGCCTTTTGTCACAACAATAATTCTTCTATCTTTCGCCCTAAGCCCCTTGCGTTACCATGACTGATCAGACCGAGATAAGACTGAATGGCGTTGTCGTTCCCGCGGTTATCTTGAATGTTTCTAAACATCCTGTGTTTCGTCGTAGTTCTTAACACTCTATGTGTTGAAAAATGAACCCAGCCAAGAAAATCGACACCAGAGTAGAGGGTTTTAATAAATACCTTATCCGGATGGAGTTGAAGCTTTAACTGTTTTTCTAAAAATATAGAGATACTAGGTAATAGGTTTTCTAAATATCTTCTACTCTCATGGATAATTATAAAATCATCGGCATAACGAATATAATGTAGTGTCCCCAGCTCACGTTTTACAAAATGGTCAAATTCGTTCATGTAGATATTAACTAGTAATTGGCTAGTCAAGTTGCCTAAAGGTAGTCCCGTGCCGTGTTTACTTTTTGAATGGAAACTATCCATAACCCCGCCCAACAACCATACGACATCGTCGTCCTGAATATATCGTTTCAAAATACCCATTAAAATACCGTGGTTAATATTCTCGAAAAACTTTTTAATATCACATTTCAAAACCCAAACTGTTCGAGTGTGATTATGTGAAACCTTTCGGCAGTATTTATGGAACCTATTTATTGCCCGGTGTGTACCCTTTACTCGACGGCAAGAAAAAGAATCGAAAATAAATTTTGGATCAAAGTATGGGTATAAAATTCTGTAAATCGCATGGTGCAAAAGTCGATCACGAACACTAGCTTTATGGATATTGCGAGGCCTTGGATCATTTATTCTAAACGCATGATATGCCCCATGTCTGTATGTTTTATCTGCCAATTCTCTATTTAACTTTAGGATATTATCTAGTAGGTTAACCGAGAACCTCTCAACATCCCGACGTTTACGTTTTCCTTTTAGAAATTCTTGCCATGCGACAAGCAAATTTTGGACAGAGATGATATCATAATATGTATTATGAACACCTTTAAAGCCCCCCCCCCAGCCTTCCAATGGTGCCTCCATCCTGAATCGAATCAAAGAGGGATATTTGGTTTGGATGAATATTGTTCCGCATATTACTAAGGGTGCACGCTACACATTAGGTGCACGAATTGAAAATAAATTTATAGATCTTCTTGAACTTTCTCACAAAGCTTACTTTACCGAAAAAGATAAAAAATCGGAAAAGATTTCAGGCTGTATATTGATTACTGACACTCTTAAATTTCTTATTTCTGTGGCTTGGGAGGCTAAGCTAATCTCAAACAAACAATGTGGGGATATCGCTTTGAAGTTGGAAGAAATTGGAAAAATGTTGGGTGGCTGGAAGAAAAGCCTGGAGAATCCTGAAAAGAAAAACCGCACCTTGTAATGCGGAAAAGAAGATACTTTCGAAGGCAGAAAACAAACTCATTGTCGGGATTCCACCTGTTATCCGGATTGGCCCAATTGTCGTTCAACCACAGACCGTCTTCGTTGCGTTCCAAGTTGAAGACGTTCGGATTGCCGCTAGAATCGGTTATGTGCACCATGCCATCATTACCACTGCCCGCCGAATCTTTATAAGAGGCTGGGGCTGTATATTATTTGGGAGCAAGACTCCGCCAGCATGGTACACCAAGTGTTTTCTTTTTGTATAACATGATACAAATCCTCCGCAGAAAGCCTTGACCGTCTACGCTCTCAACTCGTATCCGTTAGAATGGTTTCGGAAAGCCGTGGCCGTCCGATTAACCAAACCAAAATAATTATATCAAAGTTTCAAAAGAAACAAAAAATTAAAATTTCTGAAAGATTTAAAGAATCAAAAAATCACTTGCGAAGGCAGAAAACAAACTCACTGCCGGGACGCCACCTGCTATCCGGATTGGCCCAATAGCCGTGCAACCACAGACCGTCTACGTCGCGAACCAAGTTGAAGACGCGCGGATTGCCGCCAGAATCGGTAATTGGTTTCATGGCAACATAAACCCATTCGCCTAGCGGCTGGTTTTCATATTGAAGTCTCAGGTTGGGTCCGACTTCTGCCGGACAAAGATCTAAGCCTAGAGTTTTAGCTTTATCAAATATTTCCTGTGTCGTAGCACTATTGGAAAAACCAAGGTCTTTGACGGTTAATCTTACCAATTCGAGTTTTTCAGAACTTTCCTTAATGGTAAAATTATTGCCATCCATCACGCTCGTGGCATAGGAAGTGACTTTAATATTCTTCATGGCCAATTCTTTTTTGAGTTCTTCTTTAGATTTTCCACCTATAAAGACCTCCATTTTCCTGATCTTGCCTTCCGGAAATGAGGTGTAAATATGCTCAACACCTTCAGGTAATATCCTGCGATTACTAGTATCAAAAATGCCTAGCGGAAGTTTGCCGATATAAGCCTTGGTATTATCATCCACATCGCCTGTTGAGTGGGCAATCTCTTCTGGTTTACAATCCAAAACTATAGGGGCGTCTTCTTTAGAATTTCTTTTTGATCTTAATTCTTCAATACGCGGATCTCTCTGATAGCCAAAGCCTTCGATGGATGAATTGATTTCATATAGGAAGATCAGGTCGTCCTTTTTGAGCTCTTGACCACTTCTTACTTTTTTATCAATAGCAGTCAGAGTTTTCATATCCGCTGAAGCCTTGCGGTATCTTTCTGCTCCCGGCAGTTCAGCCATCTTTTTTTCAGCAATATCGGCCATATTTCCTTCGAGATTCTGATCATTGTCCGCTACTCCACGGACCTCTCCGATACTATCTTCCTGCATTCTGATGGCTATGCGTGGAATTGTTGGTTTGCCTTGTTTATCGTTGGTATAATAGACATAAAAATCACCGCTCTTGAGTTGAGTTTCTGCTGTAGCAAATCCTTTAGTACACCAGGCGGTACCCTTGTTCTGGAGAGATGCCCACAATGCCGTAGGATCCGTCCCTTTCTGATATTTTACCCACTTGCCCCCTTTTTCTTCCCGCATCTCCGAAGTTATTTCTCCAGCTTGTTTTATGCCTTCCGCATATTGTTTAGCAAAAGAGAGCTTAGCAAAACTAACCGCCTTTTCTTTGGTTATAAGCTGGTCTTGGGGAGTATCAATTGTCTTTTGAGCTTTTAGTAGACGTTCCAGCGCTTCGAGATCTTTAGAAGCCTCCATCCTTTCCTGAACATAACCAAGAGCTCCGCGGTCTACTTCTGGAAAAAGACGGATTGTCCCCTCAGAACGTTTAGTAAATTCGCCTTTATCCTTATCATAGTCCCCAAGATCTAGAATATTTCGAAAAACATAATATCTGAACCAAATAGGATATGGCTCATTGGCATCGGATAGGTATTTTATCCATTCATCCAATGATTTTTCCAAATCTTCGACGGCGATTTCTCCGCGTTGTTCGAGCTCTTGTTCTCCATAATGAGCTTCGATACCCAACTCTCTTGCCGCACGTTCTTCGACTCTTGCCGCCCCTTCGGCCATTTTTTCTTTGTTTGGACGCACATATTTATTCATAACCATTTCTCGAAGCAGTGATAAAGCACGCGGTCGCGGTTCATATCCAAACATCTCTCTTTTCTGCTTTTTATCCGGATCAAGGGCAAGATGCTTTAATCGGTCAAGATAGTTCTGGATTCTGGCCTCTGGCTTCTGAGAGACTTTTTCTTTGGTCTTGGCTTCGGTTCTTTTCGCGGCCGAATCTACTTCGGGAGTATTGTGTAAATTGTATTTTTCTTTGAGAAAACCTGGTTTTTCCATAGGTATTGAGCCTTAAGATAACCTCATTCTAGTAAAATAAGCGCCTCTAATCAATATCTCTAACCTCCCACTAACACATTACTTTTTTCTAAAAAATTAGCAAAAATAATTGCTGGCCATTCCTATTTTGAAACCGTTTGAGTTTACTCAGTAAATACAAAATAATATCTCAGAGACTATACCCTAGGGAGGAAATAAAAAAAGCTACGAGCAAGAGATTATTACCTTCTCGGGACCATGGAGTCGCCGGATTGCTTGGTTTGTCAATTGGTCTTTCCTTGACAAAATCCGGCGACAATCGAGTGAGCCTTGCCGCTGGAGCAAGGCGAACGTGGACCGAAAGGTAATAATCTCTTGCGAGGAATGATCCAAGTCTGGGTATAGTCTCTGAGATCTAAAATACCCCTTCATGGTAATTATTCCCCGCATTCCAGAGCATAAAGCCGTTATATTGGTCGCCCAGTGCATCTTGAGTGGCTTTAATTTCGGCCTCAACCATCGCTTGAGTATATTCAGCACCTAGTTTAAAGTCCTGAATCCATGGCCTGATTTTAGGTTTTCTGTTCATTGCTTGCCCGCCGAAGCCTTGGCGAAGGAAAGTTCGTTGTTCGTTGTTCATTTTCTGAAGAAATTCATTCAGACGTTTTTGTCCTTCACTAAGCGTATAATAAATTACTTCATAAGGATGTTCGGCTGGATTTGTAAACCCGAGAAAGTTAGGCGGATAATGAGACGGATAAACCATCGGTGAAATGTAATCAAAGTATTCAAACGCATCCTCTATCACCTGCCCGACTCCAAAATCTTCGGTTCTTGTCGTTACAAACCCAAAAAGATCAACTGAAATTCTGACGTTGCCTAATTCTTCTCTCATATACTTAAAAAATTCTTTTAGAACTTGGGACCTGGTTTTTTCTTTCTCCCAAGCCGGAAAAACCATGGCTTCCAGATTTCCATCGCTGGGAAAGCGGATATAATCAAGATTTATTTCATCAATCCCCGCCATTAAAGCATCCTTAGCCAGAGCGGAAAAATATTGCCAAGCGTTGCGATTGGCCGGATCTATCCAGGCAAGTCTTCTGTTGTCATACCAGGTTCCGCCGAAAGAGGAGTTTTTAACCGCCCAGTCGGGTCGGGCTTTGGCTAAAATCGGGTCTTGAAAAACCGCCATTCTGCCTATTACGTAAATGCCATTTTCATGTAACTTTCTAACCAAAGCATCGATGTCTTTTATCTCAACTAATTCTGTTTTGTATTTTTCCGCTTCCGCCACTGATGAATCGTAAGAAATATATCCGGAAGAGTCCTTAATGTCTATCACAACCGAATTAAGTTCAGTTTTATTTGCCAGATCTATAAGCTTATCGATTTTATTGCCGTTAGCTACGCTCGTGGAAGTTAAATAAATTGCCCTAACTATTTCCGGCGGATTTATAAGACGTTTAGCCGCGTAATAAAGTTCTGCCCTAGTTCCATTATTGGCTAATTTAAGAATAATGCTTTGTCGAATAATAAAAAATATTCCGACTGATATAGGTACAAATACAAGCGACCAGATAATATAGTTTTTATTTATAACCATGCAATTTATTCCATATCCATTTGCCGAACTCAACAGCAAGAATATTGAATAATCCGACTAAACCGACACCGATCGCCCACGGCAACGGTAACGCAACTGTCCCTAATATTTTTTGTAGAAACGGTAAATAAACTGCCGCCAAGGTAAGTCCTATTCCTATAGAAACGCCTCCGACTAAATACAGGTTAGAGAATGGATTATAACTAAAAATACTTTTACTAAGACTGCGCAAAGAAAATGAGACGACAAGAGCATAAGTGCCAAATGAGGCGAACATAAAAGTCCTGACTAATGTCTCCGTAAAACCAACCTTAATGAGTAGGTAGTATATAACAAACAGCAAAGCACTCGTAGCCGCACCTATAGCTAAAATAAGAAATTTCATCTGAGAATCAAATAAATTACCGGATTTTCGGGGCCTATGACCCAACTCATCAACTCCCTTATCAAAAGCGAAGGCAATGGCCGGAAAGCTATCAGAGAAGAAATTAACAAATAATATCTGAGTGGCCGTAATAGGTAGAGCGATCCCCATAAGCATGGAGCCACCGATTAGAAAAAGTTCGTCTAGGGAATTAGACAGGAGGTAAACAATAACTTTTCTTATATTGTCGAGTATCCTCCTTCCTTGTTCTATGGCCACGACAATTGTTTCATAATTATTGTCGAGAATAACCAGATCTGCCGCACTTTTAGTCACGTCAGTACCAGAGCCTAAAGCAACTCCGATATTGGCCGCATTGAGAGCGGGGGCATCATTAACACCGTCTCCGGTCATGGCTACTATTTCTCCTTTTTCCTGATAAAGTTTGGCAATAGAAACTTTTTGTTCCGGCGTAACCCGGGCATAGACACTTACCTCGTCAGCCCTGGACCAGAGCTCTTCTTTGCTTAAATTATTGATATCATTACCGGTCAGAACTGCTCCCTTGCCGTCGATCAGACCAAGTTCACGAGCCACGGCTTCGGCGGTTCCCTTGTGATCGCCTGTAACAACTATTGTCCTTACACCGGCATCACTTATCCTCTTCATGGAATCAAATACTCCGGGCCGTAAAGGATCCCTAAAGACTATCAGCCCGTCAAAATTAAAATTATTCACCTCACACGTCTTAAGACTTTCATAGCTCGGAGCCGGTTCAACCGAGATAACGCCCAATATCCTTTCTCCGCTAAAAGCCCTTTCATCTATTTCACTGAGAACTTCTTTTTTATCTTCATCTGAAAGATTAGTGTGATTAATTAAAATTTCTGGCGCCCCCAGAAGCATCATCCTGCGGTTAGAATTGTGGAGATGAACAGAGGCCGCAAATTTACGGTCAGAACTGAAAGCCAGCCGGTCATAAACAGGAATTTCCTCATGAATTTTATTTATAAAAATATTCTTTTGCGCCGCTCCGCGGACTAAAGCCATCTCCATAACATTGCCGAACATCCGCCAATCAGCCGAATTGTCATTGGGGTTTTCAATAACCACATCTACCGTAGTAAGGGCTTCGGATAACAGCTGACTAACCTCTTCCTGAGAAGATCCTTTATATGGAATTACTCCTGTAAGTTCCATTTTTGCTTCAGTTAAAGTACCCGTCTTGTCGGTAAGTATCAGACTTGTCGAACCAAGAGTCTCAGCGGCAAGAAGCTTTCTGACTACACCCTTTCTTCTGGCTAACCGCTCGACGCCTATAGCCATTATTACCGTCAAAGCGATGGGCAAACCTTCCGGAACTGCTGAAACGGCAACTGCAACAGAGATCAGGAACATATCCAGCGGATCATAATTAAGATAGATTCCAAAACCGAACAGAATGATGGTCATTACAAGCAGGATAATGCCGACCCAAAAAGAAAATCTTGAGATAGCTATCTGAAGCGGTGTTTTTGTTTTTTGTTTTTTAGAGATAAGGGCAGCAATCTTTCCAAATTCAGTACTAGCGCCGGTTGAAGTAACAACAACATCGGCAAAACCATGGACGGCAAGCGTGCTTTCAAAAACCATCGAGATTCGGTCGCTTAGAGGCGTACTGGGGTCAAGAGTATTAATATTTTTTTCTATCGGAAGAGACTCGCCGGTAAGAATGGACTCATCAACTTCGAAATTACTGGCAAATATAATTCTGCCGTCAGCCGGAGTTTTGTCACCTTGGCTTATCCGAATAATATCTCCCGGCACGATCTTTGAAGCATCCTCTATCTCTTCTCGGCCAGAACGCCGCACCCTAGTTCTTGTTTTAACGTAAGATTTTAAAAGCTCGAGAACATTCTCCGCCTTGTTCTCCTGATAAAATCCTAATGCAACGTTAATCATAACCGCCCCGAATATTACGAAGGTATCGATCCAGTCCTGAAGAAATATAGTAACAATGCCGGCAAATATAAGGACAAAGATTAGGGGGCTCCTGAATTGGTTTAAAAATAGCTTTAGAGCAGAGAAGCTCCTACCGTCTTTTATTTCATTAGGACCAAAATCGCCTAGACGATTTTTGGCCTCTTCCTCAGTCAGTCCCTCCAACCGTGTTTCAAGAGTCCGCAGAGTCTCCTCAACGGACATTGACCAGAATGGTTCTTTTATTGCTTCAAACTTCATATCTTTATTATAACAAACTTACGACCTTTTGTAATAAAAAATCCCGACGTTAAGTCAGGACTATCGGGTCAATTCTTTGACCAGCCTGTCTGCTTTGTACACTTTCTGTAACATTTCCAGAATACCGGAAGAATGAACAGAAATGGCTCTTGATTTTGGGGAATAGTTATAGTCATAATCGCTCACCAAGCTATGAATATTGCCATCAAAGACCAGACCGACAATTTCTAACTCTTTGTTAAATACCGGACTTCCCGAGTTACCGCCGGTAATGTCCAGATTTGAAGTAAAATTCAGAGGCGTGGCTGACCTTAAAAGCCGTCTGGCTTTATACCAGCTTAAGGGCAACTGGTGATCTCCGGTATTATCAAATTCAGCCGAGTGGGCAAATGCTTGGCCAATTGTTGTAAACGGTGCAATCTGCCTGCCGTTTTCTTCATAGCCCGACACCGTGCCAAATGATAATCTCAAAGTAAATGTTGCATCGGGATATATATCTGTTCCGTAAAGTTCAAATAATACCTCCGATATTTTAGCATAGCCTTGTCGTTCTTTTTCAAGAGCATCGTGCCATGCTTTTTCATACTGCGGAGCATGTTTGACTTGAATGTCCCGAACCAATCCAACAATTAAATCCCCGTTGCCAAACGGCAAACTACCTGACTTTATAAACTCTTGAACAATTAATTTATGCTCATTGAAATCTGCTAGCCTAGTACTCGAAATTAATAAACTGGCAACATCCGACGGCCGCTCATGGTACCGCATTAGGAGATCTTGTGTCGCCAGATTATTTACTCCAAAAACTTCAGTAAAATGAGTTAGAGAGTCCCTTAACTTTGCCTCTTCATATTCGAGATTAAGCGGAGGCTCGTTGTTTCTTTCCTCAAGAACTGATTCGGCAAATTGTTGGTTTCCTGAGACAAGACTCTGGGCGTACTTAAACAATCTACTATCAAATCCGTGTCTGGCCAGAAGAAGAACAACTTTAGAATATATCTCTCTGATAGCTGTTTGGGCGTCGGCAACCATCAAACGACCGTCTTCTAGCTTTTTTGTCAGATGGGGCTTATTTTTAGCATCATCTGTAACTTTTTTTTCATAGATCTTCTTACTGTCAGTTAAATCTAAGTCCTGCAATCCTCTTATCTTGCCAGTATAAAGTTTTCTGCCGTTCTGCCAGCTAAACAGATCTGACTTGGCAATACGTGTCTGTTCCTTACCCCTCAGCATAAATTGCTGAGTAGTGATCTCACGCCGCCTTATAAGATCCAGAATAAATGGAGCTTTTATATCCCGCTCAGTTTCAAGAGCTGCTGAAGTCAGCATACGTTCCGTACTTCCCGGATGACCCGAAACAAATATAAGTTCGTCTTCGGATGCTCCTGACTTTGACCACTTAAAATGGTTAGAAGTCTGAGCTGGTTTATCATTTTCATAGGCTCTTAGAAACGCAACGTCCATTGCGAAGCGCGGATATTCAAAGTTATCGGCATCACCGCCGAAAAACCATGTATTTTTTTCACTGGAGAAAACAAGTCTGATATCATCATAAACTTTATAACAATAGTTGTTGTACTGACCGCCCTGATAAAGAATAACTTCCTCACAAACCAGACCCTGCTTCTGAACGCCTCTGTCTTCAACGCTTATCAGAACTTTGAGATTCAAGCTTGTCTTCTTTTCTGCAAGTAAAGTTCTGGCGTAAAATCCGTTCTCATACAGATTGTTCTGGGGCGTACTTAAAGCTTGCACAGCCTCCTGAGCACAATGTCCGTTGGTCATTATCAGACCATCTGAAGAAACAAGCGAAGCTGAACAATTGGGTAACCGAGCAGAACTCTTCTGAACCTGCTCAGTCCATTGATCTGAAGGAACAAAATTATACTTCTGCCTAAGTTCGTTTAGTGGCAAATTGCTCAAAAGCCACATTCCCTCATCGGCAAAGATAAGATTAGTACCAACCAATATCGTAACCGCAAAAACCAATATACGAGATGCCTGTTTGATCATTCCCCTATCTCCGTTTTTTAACGTACTTAAGACTAAAATAGTATTACAAATACGGAAGAAATTCAACCCCACGCATAACTTGTTATGTGCAGAATAAAAAAAGTCGGTGCTATTCACCGACATATTAACTCTATAGATCCGACTCTATTTTTATACGAATTATATCACTTTCCAAAGATTCGACTCCCCGAAGATGAGCTTCAACGTAAAGACAAAATGGGGCCCTACCGATCCAAGCCTCCTCCACCACAGTATTACAATCAAGTTTTTTTAAAATTTCCATGATCTTTTTTCTGGCAAAAATAACATCTTCTTCAAGCGCACCCACCTCATTGTTTATTCTGAAATATTTTCTTTTCCATTCGGTCATATTCGTAACTTCAGCACCATTACTTTTCCCAGCTCTTTCAGCTGGTCTATCCTTGGCGTCAGGAAATTTTACAACCTTTAAGTTATCACCCATATTCTCACCGTTTTTAAAAATCTACATGCTTGAATTATAAGTAAAAATATATTAATTGCAAATTAGAATACAGAACGTCGTTGGATATTTATTTAAACAAAATCCCCGCACTTATTATTAGCGGGATAAAAAAGCGGCTCAAAGCCAAGCCGCATGTCCAAGTATAAACTGCCAAACAAATGCAAAGACAAACAAGAAAATTGGAATCAAATAATCCGTAAAAATCTTAACCCTCTTTAAGCTGACATTAAATCCCAGCCTATTGAGATAGTACCAATTAAAGTTATTATGCTCACTTTCCCCAAATTCTAATTTTGTAAGAAAACATCCGCCAAAGTAGTACCATTGAAGATACATGCCTATGACACCCAAAGGCATCCATCTCCAATCCAGCCAAAAGGGAGAAATATAGATAAGAATTATATAGAAAAGATGTGCCCAGAAAATGGGTCCGAAGTCGCAATGTTTTTTACCATCCATTTTTAAAGATCCGGTAAAAAGTCAACTATTCGTATTTTAGCGCTTCTATCGGACTTTTCAAGGAGGTTTGGCGGGCCGACCCTAGCAAAGGGATGAGCCTCGCCAAGCTACTCATATCGCAAAGCTTCTATTGGACTCTTGCGTGATGCTTGGCGGGCCGGATATATTCCAAATATGAGACCGACTAAAGCCGATACCCCAAAACCAAGCAGGGCTCCGGTTATTGGAAACGCAAATCCCCAGTTAACTTCTAAAAATCTGGTGAGAATGACAGACGCAAGCAGTGACAAGACCGCTCCCAGACTAATGCCGATAACGCCTCCGACTGAAGTTAACAGGACTGATTCAAAAAGAAATTGCCTCAAGATATCTCCCGTAGTTGCACCCACGGCCTTGCGCAAGCCTATTTCCCGCGTCCTTTCTGTTACCGACACAAGCATAATATTCATAATTCCAATCCCGCCGACAACAAGAGAGATTGCCGCAACCGAAAGAAGAAGAGCCGATAAAATTCCGGTAATAGTGCCGACCCTCTCGGCCAGATCAGCCTGAGTAGCCACAAAAAAATCATCCTTATCCGGATCAGTTATGCCGTGAAGCTCGCGGAGAGTCTGGCGAATATCGTCGGCAGCTCTTTCAATAACAGCCTCCGATTCAACCCTGACCATAATTACGGTGTAGTGGTTGTTGCCGAGCAAATACTGATTGGCGGTTGTTACCGGAACAATAATATTTGTATCTATATCGAAAGCTCCTATTTGTCCTATATTATCAAATACGCCGATAACTTTAAAATTCCGGTCATAAAATTTTATCGTTTCCCCCACCGCATCTGAATCGCCGAAAAGCTCTTCTTTGACTTCAGATCCCAGAACGGCAACGCTTGAATGGGCGGCAACATCGGCTTCACTGAAAAAAGCGCCGTATCGAGGCTGAATTTCAAGGGCCTGAAGAATATCAGTCGTCGTTCCGAGCAAACTGGCGTTTTTTGTTTCACTTCCGTAAAGAGCCGTACCCGAACCGATAACATTGGGAGCGACCGCTAAAACTCCTCTGACAAATGCCGGATTTTTTAAAGCCTGGACTTCCCTGTCCTTAAGCGATGTTGTAAAAATTGAAGCGAAGTCCGAAGGACCTTCGGGCTCACGCCCCGCCCGAACGATTATTGTCTGCGATCCCAAACCTTGTATCTGGGAAAGTATCAGATCTTTTGCTCCCCGGCTTACCGCCATAACCAGCATTATCGCCGTGATGCCGATAACAATGCCGAGAATAGTTAAAATTGACCTCGACTTGTGAGTTAACAAGCCCTTAATTGAAGTTTTGAATGTATTGCCTAATGTCATTTTTCGTTTATGAAAGTTTATTTCTTAAATTCGGCATGGTGGCGGCTCGAAACTTTTTCATCACTTTCGATCAAACCGTCTTTTAATTTAATGATTCTTTCGGCATATTCAGCCGTGTAAGTCTCGTGAGTTATTAATATTATAGTGTGCCCCTGATTATGAAGCTTATCTATGAATTCCATTACCTGTCCGCCAGATTTTGAATCGAGATTCCCGGTCGGTTCGTCGGCAAAAATAACCTCAGGATCATTGACTAAAGCCCGGGCTATAGCTACCCGCTGTTTTTCTCCGCCTGATAGTTTAGAGGACTCATGATAAACACGGTGAGAAAGACCGACGGCATCGATTGCCTTCATGGCTATCGGGGTTTGCTTTGCTTCCGGAACATCAGCATAGGCCAACGGCAGTTTAACATTTTCCATTACACTGGATCTGGCTAAAAGATTAAAGGCTTGAAAAATAAAACCAAATTTTTTATTGCGGAGCTGGGCCAGTTCGTCATTGTTATAACTGTTCATTTCTTTGTTCTCAAAAATATAGCTACCCCCGCTTGGCCTATCTAAAAACCCAAGTATATGAAGGAGGGTGGATTTGCCCGAGCCGGATGGCCCCATTATCGCCAGAAACTCCCCTTTTCGAATATCAAAAGAAACCCCGCGAAGAGCGGGAGTTTCGGTTCCACCGTCATCACTATAAATCTTTTCTAATCCCCTGATTCTTAATAGAATTTCGCTGTTATTAATCATTGATAAAAGTAATAACCTGTTCGCCTTCTGAAAGACCGCTTGTAATTTCAACGTAGCCATCCTTCCCGGACATTCCCAGCTGGACAGCTCTTTCTTCCGGTTCAATGCCATCTCCCCGATAAATTTTTACAAGCCGGTCGCCGTTCTTTGAGATAACCGCTCGCTGAGGAACAGAAATAATATTTTCTTTCTTTGCCGTCTGGATATCTATATTCGCAGTCATATTCGGACGGATTCCTTGATCAACATAGCCCTCAAAATCAAAAATAGTCTTATATGTAGTAACCCCCTCGATAACGGTAGCCGATGTATCAATTGCCGAAACTACTGCCTGAAAAGCAGTTTGGGAACCATAAGCATCGAGAGTAAGTACGGCTTGGTTGCCGACTCTCAATTTGCCTATGTCAATTTCTGTTATGTTAGCCTCGATTTGATAGTTAGCCGCAGAGATAAGAGATACGATTACGGTTGATGAAGTCACGGTCTGGCCAGCCTCAACATCGATCTTACCGATGATACCTGCGAAAGGAGCCACAACGAGCGCCTTGCGCAATTGAGATTGGGCCGATAGTAAAGCCGCTTCTTTCTCGAGAATATCTTCGGATGCTGGGAAAGCCGCTTTGGCCGTAGCCAGTTTTGCATTTGCGTCAGAAATGTTTTTATTATTTGCTACTTTCTGGTCGGTTATACTCCGAATAGAACTTGATATTGCCGAAAGGTCTGAAGAGATAGCAACCGCTTCGGTGTTAAGACTCGTCCTATCCGTTGACGATGATATCAGATAAGAATTACTCTGGACCTCGCCTTGAAGATACGTAAATGCTCCTCGCAAAGATTGGCAGGCGCTTAAAGCTTCCTGCAAAGCCAAGTCTATCTCATTATACATATTAGGAGTAATTGTTACGTTTGATTGATTAATCGCCGATAATACGGATAAAACACCGTTAACTCCGTTTTTAACTTCATTCTGATACTGTTTAACGGTAGAGTCCCAGGGATGCTTTGCCTCAAGATGCGTCTTTCTCAAATATTCTAAGACAACGGAGGATGTGTTTATCTGAGTCATCGCCTCACGAATAGCATTAAAAGCATCATTATACTCCGATGCTAGATCGCTATCAGCTTGCTCCTCTACTCGCTTAAGGCTGTTCTCGGCATTATCTAACTCAACACGAAGAGAAGAATAGACCAATGAATTGTTCAGGGAATTAAAGTTTCTTACTGTTTTATCCAGGTCTGCCCTCGCCGAAGTAACTGCCGCTTGAAGATCTTGGTTCTCGAGGGAAGCAATTACCGCACCTCTGTTTACATGGCCTCCGACCTTGTAATTAATGGCCGATATCCGTCCCGAACTTTCAAACTGCAAGTCCACAGATTGGGTAGGTTTTATCTTTCCAGTAACACTTACTTCCTGAACAAGCTCGCCCCTGCTTACAGTTATAAATTCATATGCCTTTTCCGATCCGCCTTTGGTCATCAAAATAATTAACACTACCCCGACGATGATTGCGGTTATCCAGATAAACTTTTTACTTTTTATTCTTATCCATAATTTCATATTTGTTTCTTTTCATAAATCCTCCCCCACCAATATTTGCCCAGATAATAGCCGGCAATGATACCGACAGCAAGCAGGATGATAGAACCGACATAATGAATTGAAAACCATACGTCCCACAACCAGCCAAGGCTATATTTTTCAAAATCGCTTATCAAAAGCTTGATATACCATTGCTCGACAACGCTATGGATAACAAACTGGACCAGTACGCCCAACAGAGTAAACAGAGAGATATAGAGAATCCTCATTGCCCGATTATACCATTTTTCGGGCTAATAATAAAGAGGCTTGGAGCCTGGAGTAAATTGAGATAGATAATTATTGCTGAAGAATGTAACCGTTCTTCTCGAGTTTAGGCTGGATATCTATAAGTTCGAAATTGTCTAATGCTCCTTCCATAAAAACCAGCACCTGCAATCCGATCAATCTGCTAAAGTCCCTGCTAGTTCTCATATAAATATTTCTTCCGTCCGAAACAAGTTTCAAGTTTCCCCTACTCATGTCTTCAGAAGCATAAAGAACGCCTTCCAGGTAATCGGCATCTTCCGTCTCGGTAGCCGCTACCTTCGTAGTATCCTCATTCTCCATATCGGCGACATCTAATTTACCCTTATCAAAGATAGAGAAAGCTATGAGAGCAACTCCGGCAACAAGCATCAGTAAGTATAGATTTTTCTTGGTCATATTTATATAACTTTTATATCAAAACGGCCTAAATTAGGCAACCCTATCCTATAATATTTCTATTATCTTATTTCTCGAAGTCCAGCCGGAGACTATCCTAACCTGAGATCTTGAAACGCCGAAATACTCAGCCAGCGTCCTGATTATTCCCTCATTGGCCTGTCCTCTGACCGGCGGTTCTTTTACCGAGACAACAAAATTATTCTCGGAAATTTTTTCAATGCCATATTCTCTTGAACTTGGTTTTGCTTTTACTAAGACTCTCATAATTGCTCAATTATCTCACTGCCAATATATAAAATCAACAATCTAATTTTTACAAAAAAAAGAATCCTTATTTGGATTCCTTTGATCTTCAATCAACCGAGATCGAAAAACCAAAACTGATAAAATACGATCCGCCGTATTTTATATTCATTGTCTTACCGATAGAAGTCGGCGTCATTTTCTCTGAATAAATTCCTCCCAGTAGCAGAACGCTTGTCCTGCTTCCGCTGTTAATTCTAAATCCAAGATATTTTTTATCGACTCTGCTCGTAGATATCTTATACTCGCTGTGTATTTCAAGCAAATTATACCTATCCCAACCGTTAGTAATCCGCATATCGTATTTTGAAACCGCATATCCTGCTAAAAAAGAATACTCATCATCGGCTCTATACTCTACCTCGCCCAGCCATCCCAGCTTCATTTTATTTTCTGCTTCAATTGCATAAAAAGCTAGTGAAGTGCCGGAACCCCTAGACGTTCCTGAATCATACTGATGAACTTCCCGCGTCGAATCCTTGTTTCCCTTAAGAGCGTGGGGTTTTAAAGCGATATCCATGCTGATTCCACCCCTGACCGTATATCTTCCTACGTTGATTTCGGGAGCCAGCGTCGGAGAGTAAAACGCCACCAAGCCAGGCTTTATCATATCTGATGGAACAGTTACGATCTGGCCAGGTAAGTTAAGGTGGCCGTCTTTCTCATGAACGGGAACTTGTCTAAAAAATTCTGGAATATTTCTTACCTCGACTCTGCTTGCTTGAAAGCCGAAGTTAATCCATCTTAATTCAACACCGAAATTAACTTTATTTTCACCCCTGCTCTGTCCAAAACAAACTCCTGAAAATAGCAAAGTAAACGACAAAATAGCCGCAAAAATCCTCACATTTTTCTCCTTTTCAAAAAGCTAGTTTTATTATAATACATCTAAATTATTAATTTGTCAAAAAACTCGGACTAACCAAAAACTGCCCCGAGTATATGCTCGGGGTAGTCTATTTTACTTTATTTACTGATTTTTTAATTATCGAGTAGATTTCTTCCGCCGTATCAACGATCGAATAGATATCCAGATCTTCTTTGCTTATATTTCTAGACTGACCAAATACTGTTGTTTTAAGCCAGTCCAAAAGCGGATTCCAATAATCTTTACCCGCGAGAATAATTGGCACTCGATCAAGTTTATTGGTTTGAACCAGGGTTAATAGCTCAAAAACTTCATCCAGAGTTCCGTATCCTCCGGGAAAAAATACATATCCGCGGGAATGATACGATAGCATGACCTTTCTTACAAAAAAATAATAAAATCCCCGCCCTTTTTGAACATATTTATTTTTCCTCTGCTCTAGGGGTAGTTGAATATCAAGTCCGATAGATTCTCCGATGATTTTCTTTGAATCTTTTTTATTTTTACTAGCATCACTTGCTCCCCGGTTTGCCGCTTCCATTATTCCTGGCCCTCCGCCGGTTACTATGTCAAAACCGTCTTCGGCCAACATTTTGCCAAGCTTAACAGCCTCTTTATACCACTTACTTTCCGGACTTGAACGGGCAGAACCAAAGATAGTAACCTTTTTATTATAGTGGCTTAGAAACTGCCACCCCTCAACGAACTCAGCCATTATTCTAAATATGCGCCAGTTATTAATGGCGCCGGCATCTATAAAACCGCCCTTTTGACGTCTGTCAATTAAATCGTCTTGGCTGTCTAATAACTGGCTTTTCATAGCTTAAAATTACCATATAGTAGCTAATCTGCAATATCCCAGACTTATTGGGATAAAATAAAACACTAGAAAATCTAGTGTTTATACGGACAATTTTATTTTTCTTCTATATAATTCTTTTTAAAACTTATCAACTCCCTCTTTAGCTCTTCGAAACTTAGAAACACGCCACGGGCAAATTGATACATAACATCCCATCTTTCAGGGTTATCTAGCAATATATAGCCGATTTTTCCTTTACCGATCACGTACCCTAATTCCAAGTGCCCGGATTTTCCCGCCGGCAAACAAAGAATAGCAATATCGCATTCCTTTAAGTGCTTAAGATCAAACTGATAGACGTGATCTGCGGCCAAACCCTTAAGCGCCTCTTGATACGTATGACCTCTGGCTTTTTCGTAATCTCTCCACTTGTCATCCGCTTCTGGGCCGGCAGCATACCAGTCGTCAAAAACAATAAATCCGAGCTTCCTTATCTCCTGCGACAGCTTGGGTACTTCTGGATTTCTTAAAGAACCGATTACATATACTTTTAATTTCTTCTTTCGGATAACTTGACCGCCAGTATTCTCAGCCAACTTTTCCTTCTTATCGTATCGTGTTTATTAGATTTTCCTTTATTCAAAAATTTTTGTAAAGCACCAACTGGGCAAAACTCTTAAAGTGGGTTTTTAGCGTAACCGTGATATTAGCCTATACCGAAATTGTAAATTAAAGTAATCCCCGTATCTTTAAAGGATATAAGTCCTGGTCGTAACAAAAACCCAGACAAATGATCAAAATCATCTGGGTTTTAAATTTTTAATTTCTTCTAATACTTCGAGATTCTCTAATTTAGAGAGATCTCCTAACTGCTCGCCGTTATATGCCTTACGTAGAACATTGCGGGGAATTTTACCGGCCATATTCTTTGGAAGCTCTTTTACTAAATGTACTTGGTCAGGCCGTGCCATTGGATCATGAGTAACACCTACGTGTTTTTTAAGAACTTCAGAATATTCACCCTCCTTAAATTTTTCCGGCTCGTTATTATTAACAACTACAAAGCACACGATCTTTTGTCCAACTAATTGATCAGGAATACCAACTGCCGCCGCTTCCAACACCTTTGGCTCTCCCGGGAAGTTAATCAAAGATTGCTCTATCTTTGCTGGATCGTGCTTCACTCCGCTGCGCACAATGAGGTCATCGGCTCGACCCCGCAAAAACCAGAAGCCATCTTCATCTATCTCTGCCAAATCGCCATGAAACCATACGCCCGGCATTCTAGAAAAATACGTTTCCATAAACCCGTCCCAATTATTTAAGAAGCCCTTGGTCATCGAGGGAAAAGATTTCCGACAGACTAGATATCCTACCTTGCCCCGTATCGACGTTCCGTTTTCATCAACAATATCAACATCCATTCCAAGAGCAGGACCGCCTACGGTTCCCGGTTTCTGAGAAAGTATCGGCAAAGACCCGACGAGACCGCCAATTAATTCTGTACCTCCGGAAAAGTTAATAATCGGGCATCGTTTTTTCCCAAATACACGAAAGTACCATTCCCAAGTTTTACCATCAAGAGGTTCTCCGGTAGAACCAAGAATTCGCAAAGAAGAAGTATCATGTTTAGAAAAATCCTCCCCCAAGGAGGCAAGAGCTCGCATAGCAGTAGGAACAAAGCCAAATATGTTCACTTTATGTCGTTCAATTATCTCAAAAACCCTGTGCGGATTAGGATAAAACGGCGTTCCTTCATAAAGAGCTAGGGTTGCCCCGAAGAAGAGGGTTCCGATTATTTCCCATGGCGCCATCATCCAGCCGATATTAGTAAACCAGAAAAAAGTATCGTTCCTATGGCAGTCAAAAAAATACCCAACTTCTTTAGCCGCCTGAACTAACGCGCCAGCATGAGTATGAATCACCGCTTTTGATCTTCCAGTAGTGCCTGAACTGTATAGGATAAGGGAGTGATCTTCGCTATCCATCCAACTTGTCCCGACAAAGCGGCCGTATCCAGAGTTAACAAAGCTATGCCACGACTCACATCCCTTTTCCGAAACCAAACCGGTATACAAGCGTTCAAGCACCACAATATTATTAACCAAAAATCTGCTCTTTATCTCATCATACAACAGATGGCAATCAAATCGCTTTCCCCCTCTGCAATAGCCATCATTCATAAAAAGAACTTTCGGAGAAGCATCTTTGATGTGTTCAGAGAATTCATTAGGTGAAATTCGGCAAGAAAGCTGCATGGACACGGCGCCTACCTTTAGAGTAGCGAGCATTACGGCAACTGCTTCAATAGAAATAGGCATACATAGCGCCACCTTATCGCCTAGTCCCACACCGGATTCTTTCAAGGCCCAGGCTATTTCATTGACCATTCGATTCAAGTCTTGATAGGATATTTTTCGCACAGAACCTTCATCACTCTCAAAAATCAAGGCCGTATGCACGGCTCCAGAACCGGAAGCGTGACGATCCAGGCAGTTATGGACGATATTGAGTTTACCCCCGAGAAACCACTTAGAGTCGGATATGCCTCCCCTTTTATCTAAAACTTTGTCATACGGCTCGAAGAATTCTACCCCAAGATGCTTAATAGCCGCATCCCAGAACCACTCTATATCTTCGGTCGATCGTTTTATTAAATCGCTTGCCGATTCTATGCCGGTGGTTTTCATAAACGAGGTGACATTCGATTCGCTAAGGTAGCTTCCGTATGATTCCCAGGCTAAGTTTTCCATAACCTAAGCCCCCCCATTTTTAACGTGCATACTAAAGCTTTTTACACGAATAGCTTAGCCTGTCAATTAAGATGTTTACTTTTTGGACCATCCGTGCTAACGTTTTACCGATCACGACCAGACTAAAATGAGGTGCAGGGTGAGTAAGGCTGTGAGTATTTCAAGTCCTTCAGGAAGATTAGAGTGTAAAAGTGTTGGACTAATTGTCATGAATCCAGAGCATGAAGTCCTCTTACTAGATCGTCGTAAAGGTGTACTTGGCTGGGCTGGTCCGGCTGGACACTTAGAATCAGGAGAGGATCCGCTCTGTGCCCTTAGAAGAGAGCTCTTTGAAGAAACCGGGGTGGAGCTAAATAGTTCCTATAAGTTAGTGTTGCATGCCGACATGGACAATGCCTGCAAAAGAGGATTTAATTCACATGAATGGTGGGTTTATATGTTACGGGCTAAAGATGACCGCCTTGAATTGAAAGAACCGGAAAAGCATAAAGGTATTGGCTGGTTCACGCTCAAAGAAATTAACACCCTAGAATTGGAACCAGTTTGGCGTACAATTCTAAGCCATTTTTTTAATCAACCGTAGTAAAGCACCCGAAGGGGTGTTTATCTTTGCTACCGCACTCCTTGGACAACGTTAGAACTTGTTTTTCTCGACTCCAAAGATTTTTGCGAGGATATATATAGCGATAGCTATATATTGACAAACGATAAATGATAGAATATCGTGTATCTACGAATAATTAACTAGAATTTCCCATGAAAAAAGGTTCAACAATATTCTTAAAGATAGTACTTTGCCTTATGGCAGTTGGGGCGCTTGCGGGCATGATTCGGTTTCCTTTGACCGAAGGGAGAGCCATAAACTTAGATCTGTTTAGTATTTACTCTGATCCGTTTATTTTGTTCGCGTACGTAGCGTCTATCCCATTTTTTGTTGCATTGTATCAGGCGTTTAAATTACTCGGACATATTGGGCGAAATGAAGTATTCTCGTTAAGCTCTGTGAAAACTTTAAGCATCATTAAATATTGCGCAATCATACTAAGCATCTTAATTGTAATAGCGGTAGTATACATAAGGATACAACATAATAAAGATGACGATCCAGCGGGCTTTATTGCCATGGGTATTTTCACGACCATTACTTCTATTGTAATAGCCACCGCGGCCGCTATTTTTGAAAAACTTTTACAAAGGGCCGTAGATATAAAGTCGGAAAACGACTTAACAGTTTAATTGTGAATAATATTGTAATAAATATTGACGTAATGCTAGCCAAGAGAAAAATGAGCGTAACTGAACTTACAGAAAAAGTCGGTATTACGATGGCTAATATTTCCATATTGAAAAATGGAAAAGCAAAAGCTATCCGATTCTCAACTCTGGAAGCGATCTGCAAAGCATTAGAATGTCAGCCTGGAGACATCATAGAATACAAAGGCGATAAATCTAGTAGATAAATCATTCTCTCCTAAAGTATTAAAATAACCGCTATAAGCGGTTATTTTTCTCCCTACTTTTTATTATGCACCGCAATTCGACATAACCAGGCAGAGAAATAATCATTGTCTCTTTCGGCCTGCTCAGCTTCTTTAATAAGCTCTCTCTGTCTCTTTTCGATTTCAGCTACTTTCTCTTCTGCAGTTGCCATATCTTTTTCCTCTTTCCAAGTAACTAAAAACTGTGCTCTATATTAGCACAGTTTATAGGAGTCGTCAAGTTTCCCATCAACAATTGCTAGAAAGTAGCCCGTTGCAAAGATCCTGCCAATAACAAATAATAAAATGCCACCAATTACTACTAATACAGCTACTTTTATTTTGCCCATTTTTTTATTATACCAAAACGGGTCTCTGCACAGCAAACTAAGCGGTTTTTTTGGTGTAGACTCCGCTTTACCCGAGACCTGCCTCCTGCATGCACAGGCATGGTGCAGGCAGATGTTACTTGTCCTGAGTATATAGGAAGAGTCGAAGGAGAACCTAAAATTAGGTAAAATTAAAACATCGGAAAACCTGATGTTTATCTAGAAATATCTATTTTTACTTCAACCTCTTTGCCTAGACTATTTCTTAGAGCTTCTCGTAGTTTTGGCTTAAATCGTTCAAGAACCTTATGGCTATAGTTACCAAAATCTCCACTACTACTATCAAAGATAGCCATGGCCCCTCCATCTTCTTGACCTAACTGTATATATCCGCCACTTCTAAAATCATCTTGAATATTTATTCTAAACTCCCTCTGCAGAGATTGAAAAATGTCCTTATGATAGCCATGGGAGCCAGTATTGCTCCATGAGATATAATATTTACCTTCATTATCCGTAGTTACTCCTATTACAAATTTATTTTGGTCTTTAAGCCTATCTGCCTCGAAAATCTGAGGCTCAGAGTTTAATGCGTTGAGATATTTTTCAGCCATTTTAAGGACGTTAGATCTTTGCCCCTCATTTAGGTTTTTAAACTCTAACCCCTGTGTTTCTATAATCCTTGCAAATATAACCGGATCTGCCATAAACTTAAAAATTCTTATTACTGTACGGGGGTTTGAAGTTCTGGTAACTAATTGATACAACACATGATCGGAGTCGATTTTGTGCAGAAAACTATTGGCTGATTCGGCTTTTATTAACCCGTCTTCGACTAGATTAAAAAAGTCTGTATGATTACCAGACAAGATAAGATACTCTGCTAAACTGGCCTGGATTGAGTTGAGGTGATATTCGGCGTCTCTTTTCTCTGTAGAAACCAGGGAGTTTACTATCTCAGAAATTTCCCTTAAAGCCCTGATTTTAAAATCTTTATCTCTAGACTTTTCTATCAGCAAAGCAACAACGTTAATATCTTTATCTTTAACGTAGTTGAATATAGTTTTGATAGATGACTCGTCTTCTAGTAACTTGGCTAAGTCTCCTTTTCTTGAAAATCTTTTGTCCAGCAACAATCTGGAGACGACCTCTAGATCCTTTTTGTCAATACCCTCGAGAAATGACGACTGGGTTTTATCGGAATACCCTAAAGAATCCCAGCGTTTCTTAAATGCCTGTTTTGTGGCCTCATCATAGTCTTTACCAGACGACAAGAATTCAACATCAGAGAATTTTCGTAGTATATCACCATATAATTTTTGGTTCTTGTAATCATATTTCTCGCCTGCCTCGTTATATCTCGTTAGGGCCTCCTGTTGAGATAAACCGCCCACTTCCAACTCGTGTTTAAGGGTATTTATTATTTGATCTTCTACGATACCCATTCGGTGAGCAACCTCTGGATTTTTCTCTACTTCTTTTCTAACAAAACCACCATCTCCAAGCTCTTGGAAGTTGAGCTTTTCTTCGTCTGGTAAATCCATAAAAGATTTAAGTTCTTTTGGGTTAAATCTACTCATAATCTTAGTGTAACCCATGGTGTAATTAATATCAAGAAACCGGTCCTAAAAACGGTACCTGACACCTTTTCTTGTCCCAGACATGGGACATTAAGGTCGTGGTTCCGCACAGTAGGCAGGAGTACGTTCCCGGGTCAAAGAAATTATCCGTTAGACCGTAGACAGAGTTTACAAAGAATGGGGTACAGGCTAATATGCCCATTCGCCTTAATTTTGTTTATCATAATTTTTATATTAATTTTTTATATTTTAACTATGTCACAAATAGCTGAGCAAGTTATCAACTATAATCCATAAAGATTTGGGGCAATAGTAATTTTTTTATAGGTAGTATTATATCCACCAACTTTGCCAGATCCAGTAATCTCTAAATTACCGGCAGTATTTTTGGTTATTTTCCACTCTAGAGAGCTGCCATTCCAAACAAACTTCAGGGTGTTATCCGATAAAACATAAGAGGCCCAAGACGGATAACAAGGACTTGTTACATACTCTGAATAAGCCACGATTCCTACATCCAGACATATTTTATCTCCATGAAACATAATTGCTTCTCGCCCCGGCCCAGTAGGAAATACTAATTCCCATACTCCCCCTAAATCATTGGGCGTAAATGACGAGGGAGAAGATGTAACGGAAGACGGGGACGGGAATGGTGTTAGTGCTGGAGTTGGAGTCGGCGTTGTTGTTGGCATAGTCACCGTACCACCCGAAATCCGAGTAACAATTGTTTGGGCAAGATTCGGAAATCCGCTCGCACAAGTCGGTAATACCGTACAGCCCGGCGCCTGACACGCGCGTTGCATTTCTTCAATCTTCACAAAATAATCGCCCTTTCGCGCCACCGCCTTCGCTCCTACTCCGGCATCCGGAATAAGTGCAGACTGGTCACCGGCAAAGTTTTGAGCAGTAATAACATACGGCGGTTCGCGCTTTGTTTCGGAAGAGAATTGGAATGAGGCTGTCTGCCAATCAAATTTTCGCATGCCAGGACGTAAATCGAGAACAGTCACATAGATTTGGAGCTCAAGATAAGGATCCTCCTTCCTCTGAAAATAGTATTTAAATTCTCCCTGCGAAGAAGATGGCGGAAAAAGTTCCGTAAAACTTCCGCCACATTTTGCCGACAAATCAACTGCGTTAACCTGTGGCCAAGGTAGAGGTGTTGACTGTACGGGTCTCGGAGAAGCAGAAATATTTGGCGTAGCTGATGGAGCGGCCGTAGGTCTTGGAGTTGGGATAATCGTGATTCTGGGCGTAGGAACGGGAGACGAGACCAGTCGGCCAGATGAAACGGCCTGATCGCTTATCGTTATGGTAGCAACATCTGAATAAGCGGAGCAACCTGAAGAATTACAAGCCATTACGTCATATTCATAAACCCCGTTGGTTAATCCGCTATCCGTATAGGAGGTTGTGTTCGTGGCCGTAGTCTTAATTAATACCCAGGCACCACCCATCAGACGTCTTGATATTTTTAATTTGGATTCATTGTCAGAATTATCCTCCCAGCTTAAATTGACCTGATTTTTGACGGCAACCGCCTTGAAGTTGTCCGGCGCAAGAGGTGCGCCGGGACAAGATCCGACAGTATCACCATGGGTAAGATGAACATTCATGGCCGACGCGTTGATAGTTATAGTTTGGGGTTTTGAATTTTTCTCAGATGGATGGTGACATATCGTAACAACAGATGTATTGGTGATAATAATCGGGGTTGGGGGCGGAGTAGATGTTGGCACTACTATGCTAGAAATTGGTACTGTATTCGGCGTCGGAGCCGGTGAAACGGCCGGAGATGAAATTCCTAATGTTACCGCAATACTTAATATAATTTTTGATATCCAATTAAACATAATATTCTAATTATACCACCCTATTATCCTAATCAAAAAACCGAAGTTATGAACTTCGGTTTTTTGGGTTTTAGATTATTGAGATGAGTTTACACAAAAATCAAAACCCACTTTAAACAGCGGGTCGTTGAAGTTTAAGTTAAATTCAGGGAAGTACTCAGTATTCTATATTTTACCGACCGGATATCAGTGCACCTAAAGTTTTACGAGTTATTTCGCCAAAGTAGCCGTATGTCGGCTTTATGCCATATTTCTCCTGAAACTTCGCTACGGCATCGCGGGTAATGCGTCCGAAATAGCCCGTAATTAAATTGGCTGAATAACCAACCTCACTTACTAAAAGGGCCTGAAGCTGTTTGACATCGTCACCGGTTGAACCCAGGGTCAAGTTACGAAAGAAATTGGATTGAGTCGTTGGAGCCAGTTTGGGTGTTAAATCTGGGGTCTGAGTTGTTCCCGAAGCAATACTGAATGGGGCATCGCTGTAATCAACATTCCCTGTGTCAACGGTAGTAATCCTAATTCTATAGTCAGAGCCGGCTTCTAGGGGCAGAGGGAGCCCAATGATATATGTAGAAACCGTGAAATCAATGGAACTCCAGCCTGCGACAGCATTGTTTCCTTTTACCAATTCAAGATTCACGCTCTTGCCGGTAGTGTTTGTCCATTTTACCTCATAATAGTACCCGGCCTGCCATATTTCCCCTCCATTCGGCGAAAGGACGGTGATAGATGGGGTGGTAGAGGTAGTACCAGGCAACGGTGAGACCGTGGGCATTGGGGTAGTGGAAACAATTGGAGTCGGAAATACGCTTGGAACCGGGGTTTGGGTTGCTGACGAAACAATACTAAATTGTTTGTCACTGTCATCAAATCCACCAGTGTAATTCCCATCAATTATTCGGACAGCATAGTCGTTTCCGTCCGGCAATGTTGTCGGAATCCACCATTTATAATACCCGCCCACATTAGGTATGATATCCGTAATCATGCCTTCTGGTCCGGGATATGTATCATTCCCTTTTCTCAATTTAATATATATTTTCGAAATATTGCTTGAATTCCACTTGATAAGCTGGGTAGTGCCTTTTTGGTAAACTTCGCCGCCATTCGGAGAACCGATAGAAATAGGAACCGGGGCAACGGATGGCGTCGTCGGAACTGGCATAGGTAAAGCAGGAATGTTTGGGATAGAAGTTGTGGAAGGTTGGACAGCAAGGTGGATTACATCATCTGAAGTTTGGCCGGCTGCGTTAGAACATTGGACTTGAATATCTAATGTTGCCAGATATCCCTCACTGGCGCGAGCGTAAAGAGATTTAGTTCCTGATGTCGGCAGATTTATGAACTTAGCCCATGTTCCTCCGTCAACTGTCGGAATAAATTGACCGAAATCTCTACAACTTACCGCGCCGTTTGAAGTCCAAGATACGGTAAATACCGAATCATATGGAACGCCCGACGGGGTGTCTGAACCATTAATTTTCACGTCAACAGGAAATGATTGCTGTTCAGAAGATATTAAACAAGCTCCCTTGGTATCTCCGTGCTGGAAATGTGTATCTAATGATTCGGGCGCAACTCTTATCGTCTGAATATTCTCTGGGCTATCGGGTGGACGATGACAAATAACGGGATTTTCAGCCTCTACGCTACGGTTATACCGGGGCACTTCTTTTAATGCCTTGAATTCGGTTCCCCTCGGATACCAATTGAATTCTTTCCTGTTAATACAGAATACCTTTTTGAAAAAGTCTGGATCTTCCTGAACCGCCTGGTCTCCCGACTTATTTATCCAGTGAAGTCGGCCCGTGTCTTCGCCTTCCACGCTTGTCCCATATACCTTCTGATCGTTATCCTCACAGTTCCTGAAAAAACCGGAGGTAGGAAATGAATCCCTGATTTCGGGAGTGACTAATTTAATATTGGCAAAACCGCCGAGATGGCTGTAGAACTTGAATATTTCCGGATTTAGGAAGAGGCGTTTGTAGCCCTGCTCGTTGATGATATACACATCCGGGTCGTCAGAGAAGATGGCGCTGATAAGGTCGCCCTCTTTGAGGCCATAGTCAGTGGGCTTTACAGCACCAACTTGATTTGTATTAAAAACAAAGAACGACCCCATTGCCAAGGCAATAACTGCAAAAAAGAGGATTTTTTTCATAGTTTTAATTAAGGTTAATTAATAAGCTAATTATACCACCCATCTTCATCAATTAAAAACCGGGGTTATGAACTCCGGTTTTTTCTGTCCTATTTAGCTGCAGCTAGAACTAAGATTTGCCGTTTAGATACTTACTGGCGATGCTCAAGGCGAATGAGGTCAAAATAACGATAACGGTCGTGAACAGAAGTTTTAACAAAATAACGTTCGGACCATTGCTCGTGGGAGAGGTCGTTAAGACCATCAGCATCCCAATGATGGCGAAAGCGATGGATGCCCAGACAAATACTTTTGTAGCTATTTTTTGCATAGTTTTAGTATATCAATTAAAACACTTTTCGCAAATCATATCATGCTTATGTTTTACTCCGAACTGCCTGCCCGCCTTTGGAGTTATCACGAGTTAAACCGACATAAACCAGATCATTGATCAAGTATTCCGGTAATACTGTATATGGTCGGCAAGTTGTCTGGTATCTTCCAGTAATAAACTCGGAAAGTTTTATCGTCCACTCTGACAATTGCGGGATCCGCAACTGATTCAACGATCACTGATTGCGGATTCGCATTGTCAAAATGAATGCCGTCGCTCGAAATAAAGCTGTAGAGTTCGGTTCCGCCCTGTTGAGTAAAATTCGCTGTAATAAGAAAAAATCTGCCGTCTGTAAGTTGCGTCATTGACGGGTCAACATAGTCGTAGATTTTTGTTTCTTCTTTTGTGAAGTTTAATCCGTCGCTTGAGATGGCAGAAACTATACAACCGCGGCCGCAAGCTCTTGATACATAGTAAAGGCGGACGCGTCCATCTGATAACTTGATCGCTTCGGGCACGCTTGCCCATCCTTGATCGTCGGTTTTTTCTGAATCAATGACCAGTCTTTCACGTTCAAAATTCAATCCATCAGGTGAAATTGCAGAAAATATTTTGTGTATTGCCGGCACTCCGCCCACGTTCGCGCCTTTATAATAAAGGCGGAAACGGCCGTCGGATAGTTCTACAACCGTTGGATCGCAAATTATAGTTTCATAACCGCCATATATCGGCGCCAGTCGTACGCCTGACTCCGCCTGGAAATTAAGGCCGTCTGACGAAATAGCCGATTCCATACTACCCCTCAATCCGCAGTAGTACATGCGAGATCTTCCATCCTTGAGTTTGTGAACATACGGAACTTGCCCCCCGGAAACTCTGGTTCCCGCATCTTTGGTCCAGGTAATCGAAATAATGGGTGTTTGTGGAGAGGACGATGGCAACGGCGATAAAGAAGGAGATGAAATCGGCGAAGCAAGCGGCATGGACGTCAAGGAGGATTTTTCGACTACCGAATTCGGATTATTCGCTGGGTTGTCCTCCGGACATAAGCCCGGATCTTTCTGCTCCGCCACATCCCATATGTTATCCGGACACAATTCGGCTTTTTTCATCGGTGTTGATGTTTCTGTCCTCGCATAAACCGGAATTTGTTTGACCGAACCATAATCACTGCTTTTGGGATACCAGCTGAATTCACGATTATTTATGCAGAACACCTTCTTAAAGAAGTTGGGGTCATCTTTCACGGCTTGATCGCCAGAGGTATTCACCCAATGGAGATTGCCTTCATCTTCTTTGGTCGTTTCTACCCCGTAAACTTTTGGGTCATCCACTTCGCAATTTCTGAATAAACCGCTGGTAACATAGGAATCACGAGTTTGGAGTGTGACTTTTTTCACTCTTTGGAATCCGCCCAGATGTCCGTAAAAATTAAAAATTACCGGATTTAAAAATAGCCGTTTGTAACCGAAGCTGTTAATTATAAAAATGTCGGGATCGCCGTAGTCGGAGACGCTTATAAGGTCGCCTTCTTTTAACTCATTTTTAGGGGTTAGAACTGCATTAGAAAATTCGGGCAAGATTAACAATAAAGACACGAGAAATAGCGGCCAACACTTTTTCATATACCCAAATTATACTCCTTGAGTTGCTCAATCAAAAATGGAATTATGAACTTTGGTTTTTATGTCGTGTCTTGCTCCGAGCATTGGGACAAGTCAGAACTGCTTTACAGGCCATAACTGGCCCATCGCCATTCGCTTTTGTTAGGAGTTGGTAAGGTTTTGATTGACTATTTTTTGAACCTCTTTAATTACTTGTGTCTGTGGCCTTGTGGCATCAACGATATAATCAGCATACTTTTTTTGAGCTGTGCCGTGTTTAATAAATTCTGGAATAGCTACTTTGGTATCGTAATCTGTTATATGTGCTTTTCCAAATCTAATAGCTCGGCGTTTAAGCATTAGTTCGGGATGAATTTCCAGATAAATCTTAATATTGAGCATATCCCTCACTCTCTTGTCCTTGAAAAGCATAAAGCCCTCAATAAGAATAACGGGCTTAGGTTTTAATGTTATAAGCTCTGGCCTAGCTCCCGCCTTCTTGGGAAATGACTTTGTATGAACTTCTTTGCCATTTTGTAATGCTTTCAAATGCTTCAATAAAACATCAAATTTAAGGTTAGATGGTTTTTCCCAATTTCGGAAACCATATTTTAACGGAAAATTCCGAGGATGCTTGAAATAGTTATCTAACCTTATGTGCTCGTGGTTTTTGTTAGATAACTTAAGTTTTTTGCAAAGAGTTGTCTTGCCAGAGCCCGATGGGCCAACAACTCCAACAAAGATAGTTTTCATTGTTTTTTAATACCCTTAACCTCTTGGATAAAGAAATCAACCCCATCAGATTGGATTTTGGCATAGCCAGCATTTGAGAATGAGCCAACTGGTAGTTCGCCCCATTTTACATAGCCAGTGTGCATTAAGAATGTCCTTATACAACCTCCGTGTGTAATAACGAGGACTGTTTTACTCGGATAAGCAATGGCCATTTCTCTTAATTGCGTAATAAACCTGCCAATGACTTCTTCGTCGCTTTCAATGTCGTCGGCAAACTTAAAACTTTTTGCCTCCTTCTCTGATAGTTGTTTCACCTTGTCAAAAAGATGCTGGAAGTTCTTTCTGTAATCTTCACCAATTTTGCCTTCCCAGCTTCCATAAGTTCTCTCCCTTAATGCCTTTGATGTCTGGATTGCCAACCGCCTTTCAAGTTTAATAATTTCTGCTGTTCTTTGGGCTCTGTGTAGGTCAGAAGAAAAAATAGCATCAAAATGAATATCTTTTAATTCTTGGGCTGTTGTTTTGGCTTGCTCCAGCCCAGCTTCGGTAAGTGGAGAGTCGGATTGCCCCATTACAATACCGCTTTTATTCCATTCAGTTTCTCCGTGCCGAACAAGATAAAGCGTGCATAGATTTTTATTTTCTTGCTTCATAAAATGATTTAACCACAAAAAAGCTCTAACGAGTAGAGCTGGATTATAGGTTCTCTTCTAATTTGGTTTTGATTTTTTCCAGAACTTCTTGCGGAGTTTCAAAACCTCGGTCAGTTTTATAATTATGTCCCCAAAGGACATCTCTGAACGTAATACCTTCAAAGTTTCTTTCTGAAGAATAACGAGGAATAAAATGACAATGGAGATGTCTCGTTTCATTACCAAGCAAGGCATAGTTAAACCAATCGGCTTGGAAGGCGTTCTTTACTGCTTCTCTCAAGTCCTTCAATACTTTAACCAGTTCTGTGGATTCTTCTTCTGTGGCATCGGCAAAATCCAAAGCATCTTCTCGGTTGCACCAGACAACACAACGACCTAAATATCCCTGATTTGGATGAATAAACACGCTCCAGTGTTTATAGTCCTTCATTTTGTATTTTGAGAAATCTTCCATATTTTACCTCTTTTTAATTGAACCAGAGATAGATTAGCATTGTTTTAGGATAATAAAAAGACCCCGACAAGGGTCAAAACTCAAAGTTCCTCATTGGGGTCATTTAAGCTCTGGGATTCACCACAATTACACTTAATCTCTTTGCCAGTTCCACAACCCCAAGGAGTAAAAACATAGTGATACGGACTACCGAACCAACCAGCCGTTGCTGGACCATAAAGTGCACACTTTTTAGAGTGTTCTTCCAACCATTTATTACGAATGCCCATTTCAACTTCATCAAGAGTAAAAGTTAAAGTTAGGGTCTTCTTCGGTTCTGACATTTCCATATCTCCTCAATCAAAGAACGTTGCCATATATTAACAACAGAATTGTTTCGTGTCAATTAATCGGTGAGGATTTATTAGGGCATATTCCGGGTCTGGATTGGGGAATATATCTTCATAATAAGAATCGTCAACAAATGCCGCCAGATAAAAAGAAAAGCTTATTGCAAAACAAATCACTATTTTTTCTACGATAGATAACTTCTTAGACAGCACGGTTAATATAGTCGCCCAAGCTACGGCCACCATCCATATACTCCCGACAATATATACAAATGCCTCGCTGTGATAAATTGAACTCATAAATTATTTCTAAAAAGACCTAGCTGTTGAATCCGTTCTGTCGGCCGGGCATCTATTTTTAACTGATTCATTACCGTTTCTGTTATAAAATATTTTCGCCTCTTGTGCCATATCGGAACTAGGATTTCACGCCTCTCGTATGCCTTAATTTTGCCCCTAGATAGGGTTTTGGTTGCCAAGAGATACTTTTGGCTTACACAAGATTTTTTAACCTCTTTATCCTTGTTTTGTAAAAATTCCCGTTTACTAACGGGTCGGTCAAAATACTCTCGGATATAGTATTGGGCCTTATTCTTCCTTCTCATTATTACGGCCTAAATTAGAATTTTTTAGTTCTCTTTGCTTCAATACTTCTTCAAATAAAATTTCGTAGGCCTCACTGACTTTCCTTGCCTGTTCTTCCGATGGTTCTGCCGGAGAATAGACTACCTTGTATAGATTTACAAGATTATTGGCCCTACGAGATGCTTCTTCATCAGAAATATCTTGGCCGTAATGCTTCTTATACAATACCTTAAATTCTTCTGTGGCTTCTTTGGGTAGCATATTTAGCTATTTGTTTTTTTAATCAAACTTTCAACAAAATCCTTGGCTTCCTTGAGTTTTTGCTTACTCTCCATTCTTTGTCTTATGGCTTCCTCTGTTAATTTACTGACACGATTTATTTCATTTTGATTAAATTCCGGCACAACAAAATTTTCTACAAATCCTTTTATATTTAGGTGTTTATTAGTTGCTCCGTAGGTGTATCTATCTACAATTCTTTTTCCGTATTTGGACTGGAGAATTACTAAGGACATCTATGACAAGAAACATCAAGACTATCACGACAAGATACAGCTCTCAAACATTGAACTTGAAGAACATACAAAAGCCGATTATGACTATCAAACCACCGTAGCATCAGTGCTTTCTGTTGCCCGTCGTGCTAAAGCAATCTTTGAAAGTTCTGAACCTGCTGAACAAAGGGTATTTTTGAACTACTTACTTCAGAACCCAACTGTAAAAGAAAAAACGCTAGGTTTTACCTTGCGTTCTCCCTTCAATCTAGTATTAGAACTAGCCGACAGTCCTACTTGGCTCCGCGGCCAGGACTCGAACCTGGAACCATCTCCTTACACATGATCCATAACTTTCGTAGTGGCGTGGACTATATCTTTCCCGAGACTTTCGTCTGACGGGATTTCGGTATCTAGTCTCTACGGTGCCTGAGCACTCAATTTGGATTAGCATCTTTAATGCCATTGTTTTAGCATATCCAAATTGAGTGCTCAGTTCCCTCGGTATTACCCTCGACTTTACGTTAGGGCTTCACCGATATCCCGAAAAGTTTCAACCTAACTTTCGTTAGGAAGCTGCGATTTTTTCACAGGGAGCCGCTCTACCATTGAGCTACCGCGGAATATAACTTGTTAATAAAACACAACGAATATATTATAACATCTGGTCTTAAAATCTCCAAGATGGTTGGTTCTGGTATTTTCTGTGAATTTATAGTATACTTGCTTAAATAAACAATTAATAAACGTGGGATCCTGTCAAAATTATATAAACTGTGGTTTTGATAGGACCCCTGCATAATCATATGGCACGGAAACCAAATGCTGCGTTCATGAAGCCTATGAACGTCAGCTCGGATTTAGCGGCAGTAGTCGGACAGGGCCCTATGCCCAGGTCGGAAGTGGTTAAGAAGCTTTGGGTCTATATCAAAGCAAAAGGCCTTCAAGACAAGGTCAATAAGAGGAATATCAATGCTGATGAAGCCTTGAAAAAGGTATTCGGCGGCAAAGCAACGGTCAGTATGTTTGAGATGGCAAAGCTTGTTTCCAAGCATCTCTCCTAGCCTAAATCTTATGGCTCTAAAAGGCACCCCCCGAGAGGTGCCTTTTAGTTACCCGGTTGTCTGGCAGTTAGGAAATATATGTTTCTATGATAGAATAACCGGCATGATAGTAGATGATATGACAATCCATGTCCAGGCGGGAAACGGCGGAAGAGGCATTGTTTCCTTTAACAAAAATAAAGGCGCTCTTGGGCCGACCGGAGGTCGCGGCGGAAACGGAGGAAATATTTACTTTATCGGCATATCCGACCTAGGTGCCTTGAACTCTCTTCGCAACCAGAAGGTTTTTAAGGCCGAGGACGGTAAAAACGGCAGACATCAATTAAATGACGGCACAGCCGGAAAAGACCTTGTTATCAAAGTTCCCATCGGAACCGTAATTCATAATCTGGATACCCACACCGACCATGAAATAATAAATATAGGTGAACAGATCCTTGTCGCCAAAGGAGGGCATGGGGGAAAGGGAAACTTCTTATTTCGCGGACCCCACAGTACAAGCCCAAGAAGATTCCAATACGGTTTACCCGGAGAAAAATTCAATATCCGGCTAGAGCTTAAAATGATAGCTGACGTGGGCATAATCGGACTGCCCAATGCCGGAAAATCCAGCCTAATTAACGAACTGACTCAAGCCAACAGCCGAGTTGCTAATTATCCTTTTACCACCCTGGAACCTCATCTCGGTGTATTCTATGACCTAATCCTGGCCGATATTCCCGGACTTATAGAGGGGGCCTCCGCAGGCAAAGGGCTTGGAATTAAGTTCCTCCGCCATATTGAAAGAACGCGCATTCTTTTTCACCTTGTTTCGGCTGAATCCGAAAGTCCGGTAAAAGATTACAGGGCAGTCAGAAAAGAGCTTAGCGCATACAATAAACTCATGCTTAAAAAAGACGAATACCTGTTCCTGAGCAAGACGGACATGATGGATAAGAAAGATATAAAAAATAAGCTGGCAAAACTTAAGAAATTAAATAAAAATGTTCTGGCTCTGTCTATCCACGACTTTGAATCAATACAAAAAGTAAATAAGATACTTCGGGAAATACAAAAACTCAGAATAAACATCTTAAACAAAAAATCTCTTACTTAGCATGAAGTAAGAGATTTTTTGTTTATATCCGACGCCACTTGCGAGGAGCCCGGCGCATATGCTGGTTGCGGCCGAAACTGCGAGAAGTACCGCCGCTTAAGAAGATTGCATCGCCGTGAGGAATGACCGGTATCTGCTTGCGTATAAGCCTTTCTATATCCCTGACATCCCGCTGTTGATCGGGCGTAGCAAATGAGACCGCCCTGCCGATCACGCCGGCACGGCCGGTACGGCCTATTCGATGGACATAATCATGGCTATTATCAGGAAGGTCATAGTTTATAACCAGCTCAATACCCTGAACATCAATTCCTCTGGCTGCAATATCAGTTGCCACCAAAATACGATATCTGCCAGACTTAAAGCCGGCTAAAGCTTCCTTCCTCTGGCCAAGCGAGCGGTTGGAATGTATCTCGGCAACCCTATAACCCATATCCCCTATGGCCGAGCATATTTTACGAGCGCCATGCTTTGTGCGAGAAAAAATAAGCACTGTTCCTCGGCACTCATTGAGTAAATCTTCCAAAAGTTTGAATTTTAACTCTTTCTTTACTAAAAATATTTCCTGATCTACAAGCTCAGCCGCCGTTCCGGTAGGGGCAACCTCAACCCTGACCGGCGTAGCCATATATGCAGATGCAAGATGAACTATTTCCGGAGGCATCGTCGCCGAGAAAAGCATGGTCTGACGTTTGACCGGAACAAGGACCAATATTTTTCTTATCTGCGGAGCAAAACCGATATCCAGCATCCGATCAGCTTCATCCAGGATGACTATTCCGACATTGTCCAATCTTAATCCATGTTCAGTGTGATCAAGTAATCGACCGGGAGTAGCGATTATAATATTCGGCCGGCGACGCAATGCCATTATCTGCCTTCCCATACCCTCGCCACCGATAAGAACAGCAGTCACAAGGCCTAATGAACGACCAATCTTCTGAAGCATCTCATCGGCCTGTATCGCCAGTTCTCGTGTCGGCAGAACTATTAAGCCAATGCTCTTTGAACCTCGGAGACGCTGCAATAAAGGCAACCCAAAAGCCAGGGTTTTCCCCGTTCCCGTTTGAGCAATACCAACTATGTCACTACCCTCCATTGCCGGTAAAATAGCCTGACGCTGGATAGGAGTAGGCGTAATAAAATTGTTTTTCTCAAGAATTTTTAAAAATTCAGGAGCAATACCAAGACCGTTAAAGCCTGACTGCGCAGGCAGGCCCCGGTTAGGTGTTTCTTGTGTTGTCATAAATAATGACCCGAGATCCCCCATGTGGCCATTATTATTAATGACACGGTAAGCCTATTTTAGAGGCAAAGGTTTCGAGTCGAAGTTTCGTTAAATGAAACTTCATGTCTGGACTTAATTATACACTATGAAGATAGTAAAGTCAACTTTTTCTCATTTTTTCCTTTTCTCTTGCTTGGATAAAGACTAACCCCAAGCTAAATGTAGGATTCTTATATAAAATAAGACGGCCTTGATGGCCATCTTAGACTCACATGTACTCCAAGGTCAATATGGGGTATCGTAAGTTTCGAGCAATGAAATCATTATTCTTAAGCCCCTCCTCTACGTTAAGAACCATGCCTAGAGCCAAGGCCCCGTTCATCTTGCTGTAGCTACGAGGCTTTTCATCAAGAAGTTTGAAGCCGATTCGATGCTGATAAAAACGTCTTCGTCTCGGATGGACACTAATGCAGATATCCCGCACTCCAACCACTATGCACTTTAGGTAGGCAAGCGTCATAAGAGGAAGGTAAATTGCATCGTCCCGCTTGTGATTGCTTGCAAAAGCACCCATCTCGGCTAACCGACTGTCACTAGTGACAGAACGAATTTGGTTCAGCTCAGTGCCAAACACTTCATCCATGGAAAGACCCTTATCAGAATCAGACATTACCGCTATGGTTCCGATTACTTTCCGGCCTATTTTAGCAGCAAAAACGTAGCTTCTCCCATACTGGTCTAGTACCTCTTCTAAAGAAGGGGGACAAGGCGGCGTAAGGCCTTCAGCTGTATATTCCGAAATTAGAAGTTCGGCGCAGGCAATAAGATCGGCCTTATTTCTAATTTCCGTAAAAATTGGTTTTTCCAGATCACTCTTGTCGGACATCATGGCCGTCCCTCCTCCTTTCCAATAACCTATGGGGTTTATTGTGAAGAACGTACTACAATTATACACTATGAAGATAGTAAAGTCAACTTCAACTTCAGCATGTCGAAAATTTACTCCCTATCTATTTTATTTTTATCAACAATTGCTTCAAATTATATAAGCGTGCTAAGATATGCCATAGTTCATTGTAATTACTTAGAGGTACGACGAGGTGGCAAGACTGGAAGTAATCACCGGGCCAATGTTCTCGGGAAAAAGTGAAGAATTGATAAGAAGGCTCCATGTTGCACGGCATTCTAAAAAGGTAATCATGGTCTTAAAACCGAAGAGGGATACTCGGGCCAAAAATGAGGTTTATTCGAGAAAGAAAAAAACTAAAAATTCTAAAAGTTTTAAAAAATTCTTTTCATTCCCAGCTTATACCGTAGATTCTCCAAAAAAAGCTAAAAGATTACTTAGGTCACATAAACCTGATATTCTAGCTATGGATGAAGGACAGTTCTTTGACCAAAAATTTGATAGGTTTATAAAAAATCTGTTAAAGAACAAAAAGTACCGCCGGCTGACAATTATCATATCGGGATTGGATATGACCTCGGAAGGAGACCCGTTCCCCGGACCGATGCCCCAGTTTATGGCTATGGCCCATGAAATAATTAAACTAAAAGCCGTTTGTTTCAGATGCAGAGAGTGGCCTCCGACCGCAGAGATGACTTACTATAAAAAGAAGGACAAAAAAGATGCCGTTCTGGTAGGAGATAAGGACTATGAGGCCCGTTGCCGAACTTGCCATAGAAAACCGCCAGAGTAAAACTCCGAATCAATCGGAGTTTTTTAATAACCTTTCAGTCTTTCCATCATAGCCCCTTCACAGAAAAGGCTGGATTCCGAAACTAAAGGGCTAGTAGCCCTTTAGTTTCTCCACCTTATGATGCTGGCGGATTTTTTCCAGCGCTTTGGCCTCAATCTGACGAATACGCTCGCGGGTGACGGTAAATACTTTCCCAACCTCTTCAAGCGTATGAGTTACACCGTCGGTCAAACCGAATCGCATATCAAGAATTTTCTGCTCACGGGGAGTCAGGTCGTTTATGATCTCCTGAATATGGGATTTTAATATCCCTCTGGCAGTGGACATGGAAGGTGTGATGGAATCCTCATCAGGAATGAAGCTTTCCAAAGCGCTGTCTTCGTCGTCTTGCCCGACCGGAGCCTCAAGAGACACAGTGTCTTGAGAAATTTTTTGAATATACCTTATTTTGTCGACTTCAACACCCATCTCAGCGGCTATTTCTTCCGCTAAAGGTTCACGGCCCAGATCCTGTACTAACCGCCTGACAACCTGCTGATATTTGTTGATTGTTTCCACCATGTGAACAGGAATACGGATAGTTTTGCCCTGATCGGCTAAAGCCCTGGTAATAGCCTGTCTTATCCACCAAGTGGCATAAGTAGAAAATTTATATCCCCTCTTATAGTCGAATTTCTCAACAGCTTTGAATAAGCCTATATTACCCTCTTGAATAAGATCAAGCAGGGTTAAATTGGCCGAACGGCCGACATATTTTTTGGCGATAGAAACAACTAAACGCAGATTGGACACGGCTAATTTCTGCCTTGCCGCTTCGTCGTTTTTCTCAATTTTTTTTGCCAGCTCAATCTCTTCTTCGCTGGACAGCAAAGGATATTTTCCTATTTCCCTAAGATACATCTGCACAGAGTCAGAAGAAGACCCCCCTTCAAGTTCTAGCTCTACTTTTTTCTTTTCATCATATTCACGAGCTTTTTCTTCCTCAAAAACTCTTCCCGATTCAATTATGTTTACATTGGCCGACTCAAGACGATCGTAGAGCATCTCAAGACCCTTAATGTCCTTCTCCAAATTCGGAAAAGTGTTGATAATCTCGGCTTGAGTAACAAACCCACGATGACGCCCTTTCTCAATCAAAGACAAAATACTATCCTCGGTAATGACCTGTTTTTTTGGTGAACTTTCCCGAACTTTCCTAACCTTCTTCTTCTTGAGTTTACGGATTTTCTTGGGACGTTTTTTTACTTTTGTTTTTTTAATCTTTTTACTTTTCTTAGGCATAATATTTAGGTTATCGCGATAATTTTCTCGTTAGATTAGCAAATTTAGTTAACAACGGAACAAGCTTTTTATCATCTTTATCCAGCTCTGCTTTTTTAATATCCAGCTCCAGGTTAGCAAGCTTGGCCGAGACTGATTTACGTTCTAGGACATTAATAAGCCGCATAAGTTCTTCCTTCAGCTCTTCATCATTAAAATCTTTTAACAACTCTTCGGATTTTAGATGGGCAAATTCCAGCCTCATCGCCGTATCTGAATCAAATTCTTTGACAAACTTGCCAAAATTAAAATCATCTAAGTCGGATTCTTTAAGCTTGGATAATGCTTTACTGGCCAATAAATCCAGGCCGTTGACATCTAAGCTCATGATTTTATTTTTTAGAACTGCCGGGTTTCTGAATATGACCGCGAGAATAGCCTGGCTTAGCATATCCTCGGGCATATTTTTTTGTTTTTCAATCTTAGCAATCTGTTGATCCGGCACATGGGGTCCATGAAGTTCATAGGTAGCCAGATCGTCCTTCACAAGATTAATGTCCTCTTCGATTGCGTCTTCTTTGGTCTTTAGGGCAACCGCTAGTTTGGTGATCCAGTGCGATTTTTCAACTCTGCTCGCCAATCTTTTAATAAGCGGCCCCAGAACGACAATAATAGATTTTTTACCCTCAACCGAAGTAATGTCGACATCGGACTTTAATTTATCAAAATAAAAATCAATTACCGGCTTCGCTATCTGAACGATTTCTTGCCACTTATTGCCGAATTTTTTAACATAATCGGCCGGATCCTTGCATTCCGGATCCTGAAGGCTGACTATTTTAACGTTAAAATTCTGGCTTAAGGCTAAGCCTATCCCGCGTCTGGTAGCAACCAGACCGGCCTGATCAGCATCGAAGCAAAAATCGAGATTGCTTGTATATCTCTGCAAAAGTTGCAGATGACTGGGAGTAAGGGCTGTGCCAGAAGTACCGGCAACGTTTCTCACTCCAGCTTGATAAGACATTATAACATCCATATTGCCTTCGACAAGTAGGCAACGGTCGGCCCTGCGAGCTTCCGATTTCGCCTTATTTAAACCATAGAGGACCCTGCTTTTATCATATATCAGCGTTTGGGGTGTATTTATGTACTTAGCGCCTGGGTCTAACGCTTTTTGGTGGCCGGGAAAGGGATCAACGTTGATACCTTCTTCGAATATACGGCCGGTAAAGCCGACCATTTGGCCATTGGCATCGGCTATTGGAAAAATTATTCTTGAGCGAAAACGGTCATACATATCACTTCCGTTCTCCCGCCTTAAAGAAACGCCGGCGCTAATAATGTCTTCATCACTAAACCCACAATCCCTGAGAAAATTCCCCAGAGAGTGCCAGCTGTCAGGCGCAAGCCCAAGGCGGAATTCTTTTATCATATCTTCTTCCAATCCCCTGTTTTTAAGATAAGCCGCAACTTTTTTGCCGACCGAAGAACCATGAAGCTGTTTCTCAAAAAATCTGGTAGCTGTTTCGCAAATATCATAAAGAACGGCTTTGGCATCGCGAGTTGAAGGATCAAAAGATTGAAGTTTGACTCCAGCTCTTTGGGCGAGAATCCTCAAAGCTTCGGGAAATTCGACGGCTTCAATCTCTTTAACAAAACCAAAAATATCGCCGCCTTTCTGACAACCGAAGCAATGCCATATCTGACGCTCAGGAGAGATATAGAAAGAGGGGGTTTTTTCATTATGAAAAGGACAGCGGGCCTTAAAGTTAATGCCTGATTTCTGAACCTTAATGTAACCTGAGATAACATCCACCACGCTAAGCCGGTCTTTTATTTTTGAAATGTTATCTTCCATAGCTTATATTCTACAATAAAATCGTAAAAAAATAAAGCAGCCTTAAGTGCTGCTTTTTTTACTTGAATCGAAACAGAAAAAGTTACTTTTTAATGATGTGCTCCTGCCAAGACATATATTTTCTGGTATAGGTGTCTCTCAGATCAATGTTAACGACGTAATCACCCGGTTCAATGCTGGCAGTGATGTCTTTCAATGTCCCTTCAGGATTTTCGGGATCGTTGGTGTTTCTATAATTTTTCAGGTCATCAAGCTCAATCCTGAAATAGCTGTCTGGGTTTGCCTTGATTTTTGCCAAATCAATTTCAAAACTGAACCTGACCTCAAATTCAGAGATAGCCCTGGTAACTTTGTTCTGAAAACTGATCCGAAGATCAAAATTTCCCCGGCCTCTGTCTTTAATCACTTCCCAATCCATACCGGAATATAAAACCATTAATTCCATTGAGATCTTGTTGGTTTTGTCTCCGTTTATTGCTAAATTAGCCCCGATAAATGACTTAAATTTACCATAAATAAACTCTTTGTCTTTCGGGATATTGGACTGGCCGAAATCAAGCGGCTTAGTTCTCTCGGCAATGAGAGATATCGGATCGGGCGGATCAAGGGCCTTACTAAGCGTCATATCGGAATAATAAGAAAATTCTACAACTGAAGCATAGAACAAATTCTCAGGATCACGCATAAATAAATAATCCAGAATTATCTGCAGTTCATATACCGTAGGATTAATATTCATGCTCAAAGCTTCTAATCTATACTCGAACGAGAAATTATGACGATCGAAGAGCAAAACCCGGCCTAGTTTATTAATGAACAAAAATCTGAACAGAACCCGGCCATTTTCATCAAAATAGTACCAGGTCATCAGATCAGCCATATACTGATTGCCGCTTAATCTGCGCTTGATATGGGGCATGCCGTAGAAAAGATAAACGTGAGCCATATCCCCTTTCAGGCCGCCGGTACTTGAGAAAAGTGTTCCGGGGATATCAAAATCTACAGTAAGAATCTCTGTCTGAATTTCTAATAAACGCCGGTCAATTAAAATCTTGAATTCGTTATCGGATGTATTGGGATCAGTGTCTCTCTTCTTCCAAAAATCGGCCTCAAACTCTTCAATTGACTTAAGAGTATGGCGGGATTTTAAATCCTTTAATTCCGGGTTAGTAACAAAAAAACCATATTTTTCCATAAAATCATTGCAGTATTTCTTAGCATCGGCATCCTGGCTTGTGCAATTCTTATCCGATGGGGCAGCTTCAACTATACTAACCGAAAAAAAAGCCGAAACCATCAAGGCAAAGAAGATTAACCTTCTGGTCATGTTACTTTGCCTCCATTGCTAACATGATATCGCTCCGGCTTGGCTTAAATATGTTATAGACACCGGCAAAAGAATATTTTCGTCCTAGAAGAATATTCTTGTTCAGCTTGCCGTCAATATGCTCGGTTAAAAATTCCACTCTTATTTCCTGATTTTTGTTAAACAGCCAATCTCCGCTGTTAACCCTGAACCAGGTTTCGATATCGCCATCCTGAATCTCTTTTCCTGTCCGAGGATCTTTTTTGATCCGCCATTTGACGCAGATTACCGGATCAGCTTCCTTAAAAAGTTCTTCTGTCATTTGGGCTCTGTCGCGCTCAGCATAACGGCTTAGAACAACTTCCGAAATAAGCCGGTCGTTGGGCGCATTCCGGCCTTTAATAATTGAAGGTCTGTGCTTTGTTATTACCCTGATAAACTCGTTGGGATTAACCGGATTGACATACTCAATATCAAAACCCATATAAATATTTAACGACTCAGAGATAACAACTTCTATTCTTGATCTTGAAACTTCCCTCCAGCCACTTAAGTCTGGCGGAGGCGAAATAGATGCAGTCTGAGCCCGGCAAGGCCAAGGAATAAGCAATATGACGAGTAGTAAGATTTTTCTCACTTTTTCCTCTTAGATGTAAAGGATCTTGAAACTACCTTATACTAATTAAAAGACCCTCGCAAGAGGGTCCTGATAATTATTAATTTCTACCAATTATAGGTAATGTAGAGATGCCTATTCCACCTGCCCTCAACATTTGACCAGACAAAGTTAAGTGGCAAGTATTGAAACCCTAGGCCAAAAGATTTATTTTTCTGGCCAAAAAATCTCTCATCACTAAATCTAGTGAATCCGGCGTCAACAAAAGCCAAACCCCTGAACGGTCCGAAAAAAACACTTCCGGGGAAAGCAACTACATCGATAAGAGGAAATCTCAATTCGGCGCTAGCATAAGCAATCTGATTGCCGGCCAGGCTCCCATAGGTTATTCCGCGAAGCATATCTGCTCCGCCCATTAAAACAAAATCGCCGTTAGCCCGAGAAGAGCTGAAGACAGTCCCTCTTCCGGCAAAAACCACTCTCTGGCCGATATGCCTATATGTTCTTCCGTCAAATGTTACTGAAGCAAAGCCCTTAAAACTACTGCTAATCGACGGGGCAATTTCAACTTCGGCTCTAAAAGCATTACCGTGAAACGGCCCTTGAGTACCGTTCGAAAATAAAACCGTATCTCTTACATATGCGGCACCGAAACTTAAACTCGATGAGTTTGAGTTTCGGAAGAATCGTAACATCTCCAGATCACGATCATTAAAGTCGTCCGGATAATTCTGAATCACCTCTTCATCAATCCCAAGAACCGCGTAAGTCCTGTTTCTTAATCGTGAAAATAATTCAATCCGGTTAAACTTATCTTTCGGATAGCTGGAATAAAATTCCAGACCCTTGTCTTCAAAAAGTGTGCTCCGCAAAACCGGCTGAGCCGGATATACTTCAGGCAAAGAGAAATGGAAGTAGTAAAGCGGCAGTCTGTAAGAATAGCCCCGCCAACGCTTTCCGAATCTTTCTTCCTGATTCACATACGAATAGTCCATAATTCTGAAAAAATTGCCAGACGAAGCGTAAAGCGCGGAATGAGTTTTTGTCTCGAGCATATTCGACCACTGGAAAAACGCCTGATTAGAAAAACCGTAGTAGCTGTAACCTCCAAATGAGGCCTGAGCAGTATTGAGACGCCACATTTCCGGCGGCTTCTTCGGATTAAACATCTGGTTAGAGTCAAGATCGAATCTGAAAAGATCCTTGTAGGGATTAAATGAAAACTGATTTGATTCGTTTACGTTCACCGAGACAAACTGCCTGATCGGCTTTAAAAGTTCGATTTCGAAAACCTCAAAATTCTGATAAATTTGATTTACATACTGATCATCATCTCGGAAAACCGTGTAATAAGCCTTAGTGGTTGACCCTTTGCCAAAAAATGGAGTATCAACCTGGCCAAAGAAGTTTGTCCATTGACTGACGGTTTTTGTCGCCAATTCCATGGTATAAAGATTCCAAATTTGATCATCATAATCGGATGAATAAACAAGCAGAGTGCCGTCATCAGACCAGCTCGGAGAGTTGTCGTTAAACCGGCCAAAGGTCAATTGCTCGGTTGTTCCGTTTACTAAATCGTGAAGAAATAAATGCTGGTAATCGCCATCATAACCGATGTAGGCTATTTTACTGCCGTCCGGAGAAACTGCTGGCGCAGTACTAAACCTGTCATCAGTGGTAATTTTAACCACTTCAGCCGGTCCAGAATTATTAATCCAAACTTTGTAAATATTTCTTACAGAATTTTCAGCCGCCGAAAAATATATCCATTCGTTATCTGGACTAAAAAAAGGCGAGAAAGCCTGATCCAACGGCAACTCGATAATACTGGTGATCTTATCGGTCTTTGTATCAACCACGACCAGAGCATGATCCCTGTTCTTTCTGGCGAAAAATACAGCTCTACTGCCATCTCTTGAACAATTCACATCAGAACCGTTAAACGGCCAGGTTTCAAACCCCTGAACAACCAAATACTCCCATGGTTCAGGCGGAAGCTGAGGAGTCAGATTGCGAATTGGTTTTTTCGGTTTTGGAAAAGCCGCCGATTTGCTTCTGGATTCTTTGACTATTTTATCTCTAGCCTGTGGATTCAAGTATGGAGTTTCCTCAGGAATATCAAACGCTATCAAGGCAACGCCGTATTTCTGGATACTAAAGCCGGCTATTGTTTTTCCGTCTGCCGAACATGGCACAGCAGAAAGGATAGGATAAGGATGTGTAAACGGGGTAACCGAACGTCCCTTAAAATTATCGGTTTGATCGTATGGGTTGGGCCTCTGAATTCTGTCCAGCTCAAATTTCTTGGACCAGTAGGCACGGGCTTTTTGATCGAACTTTTCAGAATTAATATCCGGATTGCCAAGTTGTCCCCTGGAAAGATCGTATACTAATTCTCCAAAATGATTATATCTCAGGCCGGTAACACCAAAATATATGGCGGCTTGGCGGCCAAAGTTCTCATCAATAAATTCAAAGACCATCTTCCACATCGTATAGCCGCTTACAGCATCAGTCATTAGGTCATACCAGGTCGGCAATGATTTTGGATTCGAGGCGGCCATTCTTTCTTGCCCTCTTCGTAAATCATCCCTTGTGTGAGGGCTGTAAAGACTAGCAACATATTCGGCAAAACCCTCAATATAACCATTTGGCACCCGGGGTCGTCCAGCTAATCTACTGATAATTCCTTTTTTCATAATATCGATCTGAAACTCATGGGCTAATTCATGAACTCCAATGGCTCGAAATAACGGTTTTGAAAAGTCGGCCTTGAGAACCATCCGACTTCTCGTATCTTCAACAAAAGCGCCGATGCCTTCGGGCATGAATCCACCGACTAAGCCACTTTGCTCCATCTCTCCGTGAGTGTTATATAAAAGAATCGGAATTCTTTTATTGATATTGTAGTTAAAAACTTGAGCACTCGACATCCAAACATAGGCACCCTCAAGGATATCCGCCGTCCGTCTTAAATTCTCTCGCTGGACTGGGTCTTTTTCATCAAGATCGTGCCAAATATCAAAATGATAAGACTCATAAAAATTATTAAGAATCTTGCCATTCCAAAGAACATTGTTCTTTCCGAATTGACCCAGCTGCTGAGCCCCAGCAGGATAAGCCGTAAAAGCAATCAATACTAAGACTAAAGCCACTAATCGTATTCTCATTGTCTCTCCTATTTAGTTGATAAAGAACATTGATTTAATCACAAACTACACCTATAAAATATGTGTGTCAAATAAAAACGCCCCATATTGGGGGCATCAGTTTCCGAAGAACCTGTCGCCAAAATCACCAAGGCCTGGAACAATAAAGTAACTAGAATCTAGCCCGGGGTCAATGGCTAGCAGAATTATATTTTTTTTCGATATAAAGTTGAGAGCCTTGCGGTAACCTGATTCGGCCGCTACAAAGCCGACATAATAAACATTCTCACGCCCCAGAAAGTATCCTGAAGTTGATTCAAATTTTTTAGAAGCTTCCAGGTGGGCCTGCCTAAGCGTTCCGCAAGTACCCAGCATGGGATCAAAAATAACAACGATCGAATTTTCGTAAATCGGTGGAAGCTGGCTGTAATATTTATCAGCTACAGCCGTTTTTTCATCGCGTTTTAGACCCACAAATCCTATCGGAGAATCCGGTATTTTTTTAAAAATAGCCGGTAAGAATACCAGACTGGCGCGAAAAACAAGAATTGGGACAATATTTTGATGCTTATCTGCCGGAACTTTTTTCAAGAGTTCGTTCGTCAAATAATCAGCTAGAACAAGGCTATGCTCCCTAAAGGGTCCTGAAGGTAAATCTCTGTTTCTTATAGCCGTTAAGTGCTCAAAAACTTCGGTCATACTGCCACCCTTGCTTTTTAATTTGTATTTTAGAGTGCTTAGAAATTTATACCCGCTTTAATGAAAAATTGCAAATAACTGCGCGACGCCACCGCTAAAAAGATCGCGGATTAGGCGATTTTGACTGAATCAGAATTCCAACGACTATAATCACGAGTCCCGCGATTGATGAGAAAAGTATTTTTTCTCCGATCATAAAATAGATATATATAAGAGATAAAAATGGAGTAAGAAAAATCATGCTCGACATTTTGGCCGTATCCCCATGTTTTAGGGCAAGGAACCAAAAAACAAAAGCAAGCCCGCTGGTAAAAAATCCCAGCCAGAAAAGACCGGCCAGTTGATATATTGAGATTTTGGGAATCTCGGAGAAAAACAAAACAGAAACTACCGCATAAACAAAACCGAATATATAATAGATGGTCATGCTGGTATATTTCTCATAATCCTGCTTTTTCCCAGTTACAGAAAAAAGTCCGTAGGTAACCGCTCCGAATACGGCTAATAAAATTCCGTAGAAATTGCCAAATTTCAAATTTAATAAATCGCCTCCGGTTATGACAATAGAGACCCCGACGAATGAGCAAATGATGCTTACTATTTTCCGCTTTGTTATTTTTTCTTTTAAAATAACGGATGCAAATATCAGTATCATCACCGGCCACAGATAATTTATAATATACGCCTCCTGAGCCCTTAGAAGACTAATCGCTCCAGAAAGAAAAAGGGTATAAAGAAAAACACCCAAAAAACCCATCCAGGCAAAAACAACATAATCATTTCTACTGTATCCCCTGATTAAAGTCAGCTTGCCCTGGATAAAAGTCACAACCGCAAGACCTATAAGGGCAAAGAGGTTATTAAAAAATAGGATTTGAAGAACGTTCAAATCAGCCAGCAGGAGTTTCACAACTGCCGGCGTAGACGCCCAAAGCAGTGAGGCTAACAAAACATACAAATAGGGCCTGCTATTTTTCATAAAATTATTATTAACTTTACTTCATTTCCTAACTGGCGGTGATAGTGGGTTAAGTACCCACCGTTACAAGGCAGTATAAGGCTTTTTGAGCTACTTTACCAGAAGGAAATTTGAGGTATGTGGGTCGGGTTTACAAAATTAGGATGTTACAAATGTTACATAAAAACGGCCTTTTGGGACTGTAACATTTACCAAGCCAAAGAAGGTATTTAGGGTTTAGCTTTCTTCTCCAGCTTTTCAACCAATTTACGGAGACCCTCCTCTTCCTCCACGCCTCTTAACTGACCTGTTAGGAAGCCGAGTTTATACAGTACTCCATCGGCCCTAAGCCGCCAATTCGTTTCTTCTAGGGTAATGTTGGTGCGGTCGAAGATAGTTGATCATTTGGCAGATTATTCAGAAACTATTGCTTTAAAAGGTAACTCATATGTTTCGGTCAGGTAATTTTCGGTAACACCCAAAAGTTTTTTCTGCTCCTCACTGATCCTGGCCTTAGAGATTCCTGGCTGAACAATATAAATATTCATACGAGACTCAATAATTTCACTCATGCGACTAATCTTCTGAAGAACATTTTTGTCTCCCTTCTCAAATCGGCTAACCTCCTGACCATTCTCCCGCATTGGGTCTCTTCTCATAAGATGCGAGAAAAGCCTGGAAGGATTCTCTCTCCAATAGGAACTCCTCTGCGCTTGCCCGCTAACTTCATATAAGTCTTTTAACCGTGCACCAGGAGTATCTTCGCTTGAAAACTTACAATGATAAAGATCTATCTCAACATAATTATCTCCACCTTCAGTTTCTACAACTCGCACTGCAACTATATCTGCGGCTTCTCCGGAACCATCGTCATTTACCACTATTTCAGAATCATCAGCGATAAGCTTTTGGATGACTTTATACTGGATTGATTCTTGATCCTTAGTAACTCCTTGCGATTCCCTTCTAATATTGGTACCAGACCAATTCCAAGCTTCAATTTTACTGTCTGCAAAAGCTATGGGCTCTGAGTTTAATTCTGTATACGTATTTCCTTCCAAGGAAGAGCCGTCAGCGAACCATACAACTGGAGGGTTATAGTAGAAAAATTCTTCAAGAGGAATATCTTGACCTTTTGAGTAAATTTTAACCACATCGCCGCCCGTCCTAGCAAACTTGTATTCCTGCACATCATCAACTTCTGTAAGTTGTAGAGAAAAGTTTGTAGAGTAATTGTCTGACTTAACAGTAAACTCTATATTACCTGTATCGGAAATATCTTTAAGGTTTATATCGGTCATATGAAGAGGAACTTTCCTGGTTCCATAAGTAAATGCGAAATCGGTTTCTGTCTCCATATAAAACTTTTCTGGCCAATCTATTCGGACTGGTACTTTGGCTGGTCTCGATCCCACGATTTTTGGCTTCAGTGTTCCTTTTAGAATCTCGTCGGGATCAATAGTCTCATCTATAACTTTAGCACCCACAGAGTTAAACCATCCGATTAGCGCTTCGATGTTTACTATACGTCTAGACCAAATTCTTCCCTTGCGCGAGCATCCGATACTTGTTCTTTTCCCATGTTCATAACCTCCTCCAAACAAGTTAGATTTAGTAACATTTCTCTTTGCAGTTTCTCCAAGTCCAGCCTCGACATCGGACCCAGCTTGCATGGTATATCGGATGAGTCTTCCTAGTTGTTTTCTTAAGCCAACATTATAAAGCAGTAATCGTTTAATTCCCGAAAGAGTACGAAAGACATCGTTATTTTGAACCAACTCGACATCTGCTCCAGCTACAGCCTGAGCGAGCGTAGGAAAATATCCCGCGTTGCTAGAGCTATGAATAAACAACAACTTCGTTTCACTATTCCAATAAACAATATAGAGCTCCCAGTCCCAGTTATAAACCTCATTAACCTTAATCCAATCCACTGGAACTTTTTTAGCAGTGACAATGACGAGAGTGTTGGCATGGGGATTTATACTGTGAAAAATTTTATCGACAGAACCCAACCCCTTTATGCCTCGCTCAAAATTATCAGGATTCCATTCAGTGCACTTCGTTTTATATATTACAGTACTGGTGGCTGGATGAAGATTTTGAAGTGGGATATCAGCCGGAAAATCAACAAATCCTTCAGCAAACTGATGAAGGGATATTTGCCCACCAATTGCTTCTTCACTACTTTGTTCTAATAGAACATTCCAGTCTGCATCATGCTCATAAAGTTTTCTTAGTTCATCTCTTACTCCTACGTCCGCTACATTGGCGATAAATGTAGGCTCTCCAAGATCTACTCTTGATCTGGTAAAACGTCCCGCAAGTTGCAAAGTTACCGCCAAACTCTTTCTAATATCATGAAAAGCTGCAATCTTTAATTCAGGCAGGTCAAAACCTTCTCCGAGCATATCAACACATACAACTATTCTGGACCTGCCAGTTAGGAGTTCTTGCCGAACACGCTCACGGTCCTTTTTTGATTTAATACCAGAATGTATCTGCACGGGGTTAAACTCTCGATATTGCTCATATATCCTAAAAACCTCTTCTGCTCTTGCAACCGTCTCAACCCTGGCCATTAATATATGATTAATTGGATCCTCCCGTAACTGAGCAACGGCCTTTTCCGCGATGGCCGTATCTACTTTTTCGGGATCAAACTCGTTCACTGGCTTGAAGTGGATTTTTTTAAAGTATCCATTTTCAAGAGCCTTCTTTAAGGGGTATTTAAAAATTATCTTCCCATCGATTGTTACATTATCGTTTCTAAATGGAGTTGCAGTAAACTGAAGTATTTTCCTATTTTTAAACTTTCCTTTTAATTCCTTCCATGTTCTGGCCCCTATATGGTGAGCTTCATCAATAAAAAGATACTCGCAATGATGGACCATCCTCTCTTGTAGTTCAGACGACATCTGTCCTGCTATATTTATAGTTGTAACGATGACATTTGATTGTTCAAATATTTGATCGAGCTCAGCAATACTATCTGGTTTACTCTTTAACATGCCCACAATCGGGTAATGATGATTACCAGGAATCACACCAAGCTCTTTTAGTATGCCCAAAGAAGAAAATTTTCCAGCAATCTGACTTCTTAATGCATCGGTTGGAACGATAACTAAGACCTTAGTGCACTGTTTTGATACTAATACTGACAACATTGTTTCAGTTTTTCCAGTTCCCGTAGGCATCACTACAGTTGCAGGATCCTCACTTACAATCCAATGAGCATGAATTGCGTGAAGTGCGCCAATTTGCGGAGACCTCAATCCGTGGGTTCCGTTTACCACATCCTCTTCTTGATAAGAGAAGGGTTGTCGCCACGAAGTAATGATATCCGTATGAGTTCTTGGATTAGATCGTAATTGATCAATCTCTGGATGCTTAACCCAGATCCCATCTGATAGGTCGGGTGGGAGAATAATCGGGAGAGCCTTAAATTGAATTACTTTTTCAAAACGGGGCGGTCCTTCTTTCATACCTCTTATAACAAGAACCGGGGCACCCACAGCCCCGGTTTCGCCATCTTCTTGGAGAATAAAGCCAGTAATACCAGCCTCGTTAAATTCTGTGACAGTAAATTCCAGCTCTCGTGCTGGTAAAATAAGTTGCTGCACAACGTTTTTGTTGTGATCCCAGTGGGATACACCTAAATTGGGTAACTTTATTATCATATGGTTTAAAGTTCCTTTTTGGGGACATATAAGGCAAAGTCTAGACCACTTCTCTTGGATTATCAAGCAGAAAGCGGCTAATCCAGCCGCTTTCTAAGTTCTAAAAATTTTTCGAAAGACCAAGGAATCAATAAGGATCAAGGAGACCAAGCACCCAAGGCGAAACTACCGAGAGGGGCAGACGCCGAGAATGGAGATCGCGTAGTCACGGGTACCGTGGTCGACGTAGAGACCATCCGAATCGAAGATGCCAACGCGGACGAAGTAGCCGTCGGACGACTGAACGCCGGACCAATCCCATTTATCTTCTAGTAGAGTTTCTTTGTTCTCGCCGTAATAGAGAAATGTGTCGTAAGCGATTTCAACTGGGGTTCTGCGCTTCACTAAAGCCGGATCGATGTTATTTTGTTTAGCCCAGTTTTTGAGTACATCTTCCTGCTGATCCCAGTTCTTGCCCAGTGAATCAGGTAGCACTGATTTCATGACCAAGCCCCAACCAAGCTTAGGAGTTTCTTGAGTGGCAAATGCTTCGGTGTCATACCAGCCTTCACCCTTTTTGCGATAAAACATTTTCTGCTTCTTTTTCTTAGGGTCACCGAGAGTGTCTCCTCCAGAGAACTTTTCACGAATTTGATCTATGGTAAGAGGCTTTTCGTTTTTACCCTCACCAAGTCTCGGCACCCTGAGGACAAGCATCATGCCAAGCTGTTTAGCCTGCTCCAAATCTTCTCTGGTAAACGGTATGTTTTCAATTTCTTGTAATTCCTCTGGGCTAAGCTCTACTCCATAAGTAGTCTTAATAGCTTCGGGACCGAGAAAGTCTTTACCAAATATCTCTTTGGCTTCATCAAACTCTAAGTTAACTTCTTTTCTTTCTAGTACAAGACCTTCTTTCTTTGCTGAATCCAAAGCCCGCTCTACTTTCTTTTGGGTAGAGGTTTTGTACTTGTCTGGCTCGTATTCTTCGTAGATTTTGTAGGCTTCAAATGGCATATTATAGGTCTTGAGTATATTTTAGAATAACTTTTTGAACTGCCTGTGGCAATGTATTGATATCAACGATAACCTCAGCGTCAGGTTTATATGTTTCTTTAACGGCTTGACCAGATTCGGTCATGCCAAGACCCAATACCATAACACCCTTATTTCGTAGCTGAAGAAGGATGCTCTGAACTTTACCAGCATCTTGACTGTCGCCATCAGAAAGAACAACGACTATCTTTCTTCTTAGTTTTTCGCGTAATTCTTTCTCTTGTTCCGGAGTGATCGATTTCAAGACTTCGTTTAAAGATAGGTAATCGGGTGTACCGCCACCAGCCTTGTGCATTTTCTTCCAAATACCGATTCTGTCTTTCTCGGATAGATCAGTTGAGAGTTCTTTAAGCTCAGTGTCACCGAAATCACCAAATGCTCGGGTTTCGGTTCTTACTTGCAGACCGAGAGAAACACCACTCTCATATTCAGCTTGTTCAATTTCTTTTTGGAAATCAGCCAAGGATTCTAAGAATAAGAGTTTACTTTTACGATCCATCACAAGCTTACCACCCTCATTCATAGAGCCAGACAAGTCATTGACCAGGGTCATGTCTAACATGCCGTAGCCTTCTTGTTCTTTCTTGTGCTTCTCAAGTTCTCGAAAAGCCCTAGGCTGACCTCCAGTTTGGGATTCAATGGAAGATTCAACGAGAGTATCCTCTGATAACTCTTCGCCTTCAGTTTCAAGTTGTGGGGAAAACTTCCAGCGTTCCTTTAGTCGGCGAGAAATGATTTGTTTAAAAACCTCCCGGAGTTCAGCTACCAGCGGGGCAATCTCTGCATATTCTTTTCGATATCCGAGAACATCTTCGGCATTAACTCCATGCTCACGAGCCCATTCTTCAAGAATGTGTTGCTCAAGAGTTGGCTCGCCGCCTTTCTTGGCAACGATTTCTTCCATCAACTTCTTGATCTGCTTTTCCTCCGCATGCGTTATAGGCTCTGGGTGACCATCGTGGTACGCCTTATATTCTTCTTTGAACTTCTTTTCAGCCGCTTCTCTGGCGGCACGATCACTGGACTTTTTATCTACGCCTTTGCCAGGTTGTTGTTCCTCTTTGTCTTTTCCTTCTTGAGGAGTTTCTTTTTTTCTTTGCCACCATTTTTTCTTTTCCTGACCCGAACCCTGACCCTGTTGAGGTTTATCAGAAACCTGAGTGTCTGTGGGCGAACCTTCACCTTGATCCTGACTTTTACCGCTTTTCTTCTCTTCTTCTAAATCTTTCTCGTAGAGTTCTCGGTAAATAGGTTCAACAATCGTTCGCATGATGCGAAAGCGATCTTTGGGATCAATTGTCGGGGTTGTAACGAGGTCAAGAATATCTATTTTGTCAGAGCCAAAACTTCGCAACTTATCTAAAGCGGCCTGAGCCTCCGGTCCAAGTTGTACTGCTTCACCCGGCACCATCATTTGTCGAATAAAACCGTAAGTAAATTGAACATGAGATGACTTATCGGTGTAGTCAGTAGGGGGAAACATCTTTTCTCGGTAAAGATCTTCTCTGGTTTGTTCTAGAAATGGTAGTTCGGCAACAATGCGTCTATTACCTAATACATCTTCAAAGATGTTGTACAAAAGATGGAGGTGGCCTTTGGCGCTATAACGCTTGGCTTCCCTTAAAACAAGCTCCGGGTCACGCATCAGCTCGCCATAGTGAGCCATGAGTTCATGGGTAGTAGCAAAGAGAGTCTCTTGCAGGCTGTATCCTCGTTCAATAAAGAACTTGGGGTCATAAATGAGTTTTCGGTTTTGAAAATCAAACGCCCAGCCACCATTTCCTCTCTCCAAAGTTATGTCGCCTTTTAATCCGTAAGCGGCTAAGAGTTCTGTTTCCCGATTTAAAAATTCCTCAACTGCTTGAGCATCAACTTCGCCTTCATTCGTGGAGACCTCTGGCTTAGGCTCGTCTTGAGGAGGTTCTATTCGATTTATGGGGAATGATTCTGGGGGCATTGTGGTTTATAAAAATTTTTCGAAAGACCAAGGGATCAATAAGGATCAAGGAATCCAAGCACCCAAGGCGAAACTACCGAGAGGGGCAGACGCCGAGATTGGAGAGCGTGTAGCCGCGGGGAACGTTGCCGACGAAGAGACCACCCGAATCGAAGAGGCCAACGAAGACGAAGTTGCCGCCGGACGACTGAACCCCGGACCAATCATAGGAGTTTTCCAAAAGCGATTCCTTGTTGGTGCCGTAGTAAAGGAGGGTATCGTAAATAATCTCTATTGGTTTTCTGCGCCTAACTTTTGCAGGGTCAATATTGTTTTCCTTGGCCCATGCTTTAAGAGCTTCTTCCTGCTCGTCCCAATTCTTGCTTCGTGATTCTTGTAACACTTCTTTCATAACGAGGCCCCACCCTAGTGAGGGAGTGTCTTGGGTAGCAAACGATTCATTGTCGTACCAATCTTGATCGTAAAAGATATTTGATTTCTTCTTTTTAGGATCGCCCAACTTATCGTCGTCTTTAAAAGCCTCTCGCACACTGTTGATGCTAAATGATTTAGCATTTTTCTCTTTGCCGATTCTGGGCACTCTCAAAACAAGCATCATGCCAAGCTGTTTGGCTTGTTCTAATTCTTCTCGAGAGAATGGGATATCTTCAATTTGCTCCAGTTCTTCTTGTGATAACTCAACACCGAAAGTGGCTTCAGCAGATTCAGGACCAAGAAAGTCCTTGCCAAAGATTTCTCTAGCTTCCTCAAACTCAATACTCGCTTCTTTTCTTTCTGGTATAAGACCTTCTTTTTTCGCTGAACTCAAAGCTTGCTCTACTTTCTTTTGAGTGGAGGTCTTGTATTTGTCTGGCTCGTACTCTTCGTAGATTTTATAGGCTTCAAATGGCATAGTGGTTATTCTTTACCTTGCCACTGGCGAACAGTTTTAGAGGATAACCCTTGGATATTAAAGTCTTCTGGGTCAGTGTCTTTGAAGAATTTATTAGCCATAAACACTTTGACCATATTTTCCCTGTCCTTGGCTGCTCGGCCGCTTATTTCAGCTTTTCTGAAAAACTCTCTTAGGACAATACTTTCTAGTGGTTCGGCAAAACCAGATGCTTTCCATGCTTTCATAATCTCAATCTGGTCTTTGAGCGTAATGACTAATTCTTTGAAAGCCAATTTGTCACCTCGAGACAATGAATCTTCAGAGCCTTCCCTAACGCTCAAAGTAAAGTCTTCTTGAATTTTGCGGCAAGCACCAACAAAACGTTTTAGCTCATCAAGTTTTTGAGGTGATTCTTGTTCGCTCCAAATAATGTTGCCGTTTCGATCTGCCAACACTGAGGCAAGAATCTTAAGTGTCTCTGGTGCGATATACTCTCCCTCTTTGCTTTTCTTGCCTAGATCCAAGTAGTGAATTTCTCTGGCACCGGCACCACCGATGAAACGTCTTAGAGTGGCAACATCTAGTTCATAGCGTTGCTTGTAGCGTTCTGACTTAAGGTTGGCAGTAGCAAAGATCACAAAGCCAGGGGCAACTTTGATTGATTCTCCGGTAGAGGGGTGCTTCCATGTGCTACCAATTCGTAATTGGAAAATTTCATTGAGGATGCCTTGAAATTCATGAGGCATCAAGTTGATCTCATCCATGATTACTGGACGGCCCTCTTTCATGCTTTTGACCATTTCAGAGTACAGAAAATCGGTGGCACCTTCTTTCAGTGTAACCCTTCCCATGATTTGGGATTCTTTAATCTGTTCGGAGATAGAAATTGGCGATACTTCGTGGCCTAAAAATCTGTGAGAAATATATTTAGCTAACTGGGTTTTGCCCGAGCCGGTTTCACCTTGAAATAGAATTGGTGCGCCATGGAGTAGGTCAGGTAAAACTTCTCTAATGAGTTCGGTGCGGGATTCAGTTTCAGCAAAGTTGTAACGCTCTAAATCTCTTTGCATACCCCGAACCTCTCGGCGTCGAAGCATGTCAATCGATGCCGGATCCAACTCAAAACCACTTATTTCTTTTTGGAGTTCTTCTTTACGCTTTGCCAAATCGGTCAGTTTGGTTCGCTCAATCGGACCGGGTGAACGTCCGACTTTTTCATACATTAAACGCAGTTTCTGTTCGCTACTAGTAATCGCATCGAGTTCTTTCTGAATATGCTCATACTCTAGAACTTTAGCTAAAGCGTCTTTCATTCCTTCAAAACGCTCACCATATGCTTCTATGACTTTGGGGTTGCTTCCCAGCTCTTGGATACGCTGATCGTACTCGGCGAGGACATTTTCAGAAAATTCTGCCAGCTCTGGGTCAACTTTGAGAGCGTCGAATTGAGCTGCTACAGCTCCTGTATTTTGACCTTCCTCTTTCTTTAATTCCTCGCGCTCATCTTTAGTGAGACCGCCCCAAGATTCACGGACATGTTTAGAGGCTTCGGCTCGAGCCGCCGATAAGTCCATGAGTTCTTGGACTCTGGCTTCAAGTTGCTCTGGCGAGAGTTTTTCTTTTTCTTTTGTGGCATCTACGCCTCTTTCCTGAATAATTCGTTCAGGAGTAGTGGGCATATTTGGTATCGGTGGGAGTGATTCTTTTGAGTTAGACATATAATAAATGTTACATTTTTACATAGATTTTACCAGTTTAAAAAATTTTTCGAAAGACCAAGGAATCAATAAGGATCAAGGAGACCAAGCACCCAAGGCGAAACTACCGAGAGGGGCAGACGCCGAGATGGGAGAGCGTGTTGTCACGGGTATCGTTGTTGACGCTGAGACCATCCGAAACGAAGGCGCCAACGTTGACGAAGTTGCCGTCGGACGACTGAACGCCGGACCAATCATATTTACCCTCTAACAGTGACTCCTTGTTTGCACCATAATATATCAAGGTGTCATAAGCAATTTCGACCGGGGTCCTTCTTTTAACAAGGGTCGGATCAATATTATTGTCCTTTGCCCATTTCTTTAAAATATCTTCTTGCTGATCCCAGTTCTTGTCCAACGAATCTGGTAGAACTGATTTCATGACTAAGCCCCAGCCAAGCTTAGGAGTTTCTTGAGTGGCGAACCCTTCGTTGTCGTACCAGCTTTCTCCTTTTTTACCATAAAAAACTTTCTGCTTCTTTTTCTTAGGATCTCCAAGCGTGTCACCGCCAGCAAATAACTCTCTAGCCGAATCCATAGTTAATGGCCGTTCCGTCTTGCCTTCACCAAGTCGAGGTACTCTTAAAACCAGCATCATACCCAATTGCTTGGCTTGTTCTAAATCTTCTCTGGTGAATGGTATATTTTCAATTTCCTGTAATTCTTCAGGGGTTAATTCTACGTTAAAAGTAGCTTGAACCGCTTCCGGCCCCAAGAAGTCTTTACCTAGAATTTCTTCGGCTTCTTGGAATTCAATATTAACTTCTTTACCCTCAGGTACTAAGCCCTCCTTTTTGGCGGTATCCAAAGCTTGCTCTACTTTCTTTTGAGTGGAGGTCTTGTATTTGTCTGGCTCGTACTCTTCGTAGATTTTATAGGCTTCAAATGGCATAGTTCTTTATTCAAATATACAGCCAATCCTAAATTTTTGCTAGCTGTCATAATCACAAGGTTTATGCCATAATAGTATCGAGCTTTTGTTAATAGAGATTGGGCCTGGCTACGGCTGGTTTAATCTTACGGATCTCCTTTTTGTAATTTCCGCCAGAGTTTCTATGGCTTAACGGTTATGGAAAGAGGTGCGGGCACAGAAAGCAACAAAACGAAACTACGTGTTTTGTTTCAGTGTGGATGTCGACTCTTAGACTGCCATCACGTAAAATTCAGGAGATGTTTCCTTTTTGAAGCTATCCGGTGGCCACGGGGCGCTTATGGAGGGAACAAAACACTTAGGTTCAGTCGTCCGACGGCAACTTCGTCAACGTTGGCAACTTCGATTCGGATGGTCTCAACGTCAACAACGATACCCGTGACAACACGAACTCCAATCTCGGCGTCTGCCCCTCTCGGTAGTTTTGTCTAAGTTAAAGTAATAGGCCTTCTTTCGAAGGCCTATTACTTACTCGCGAGTGGATCGAATCCAACCGCCAAGCATTTTGCCGATTTCTTGAATGTGATTTTGGCAAACAATATATCTAGCGTCACTGAGTGCATCGACATCGCTTGCTAACCGGATAAATACTTTTAGCATATCGAGCTTATTGCTGACCGACTCTAGGATCGGCAGTTTGTGGCTTTTACTTGTTTGAGCCGCAAGCATAATACCCTCGAGAATCTTTAGGATGTATTCTTCGCAACGCTGTCCGAGTGTGTAGCGATCTTTCTTTGGAAAATCTAGTTCAAAGATATAGAATTCTTTTAAGAAATCGTACGTTTTCTTAAAGATAGGAATATCTAAGCTAAATTTACCATCATAGTTATGAGAGTTTTCCATAATATTTTTGATCAAATTATTAGTTTGGAGAATTTAGTAATTTCGTGGAGGGAATTTCGAATTGGCAAAAAACATCGGAGAGATACGCTCATCTTTGAACATAACTTGGAGGATAACATTTGGGAGCTTCATCGCATTCTTGCGGATAGGACGTATAAGCATTCGGGGTACTCTTCTTTTTTCGTCCAAGATCCAAAGGTGAGGCATATTCACAAAGCATTAGTCCGTGATCGAGTTTTGCACCATGCGATTGTGAAACATCTCAATCCCATCTTTGAGCCAAACTTTATTTACGACTCATACTCTTGCCGAATCGATAAAGGTACTCATCGGGGAGTAGAGGCTTTTACCGAACATGCCCGACAGGTCAGCAAGAATTGGACTATTCCATGCTGGGTGCTCAAATGTGATGTCAGAAAATTCTTCGCCAGCATTGATCATAAAGTTCTGATAGACATCGTATTTAAGCAAGTTACTGATCCTGATGCGCGGTGGTTAATAAATGAAGTTGTCTCAAGTTTTAAATCAGAATTTACAATTAACCCCGAGGAGCCTAAGGGATTGCCAATTGGAAATCTGACCTCACAGCTTTTTGCCAATGTGTATCTCAATGAGCTCGACCAATTCATGAAGCATCAGTTGAAAGAAAAGCATTACATTCGTTATGCAGATGATTTCGTGATACTACACCCTCAAAGAGATCATTGTTTGGAGATCGTAAAGTCGATAAACAGATTTCTTAAAGATGTTCTTAAGCTTGAACTGCATCCCAATAAAATTACGATCAGAAAGTTTAGCCAAGGCGTGGATTTCTTGGGTTATGTTTGTTTTCCTCATTTCGTGATACCCAGAGACAGGACTAGGGACAGAATATTTGATAAAATACATGGCAATATTTTGTTATATAAACGGAAACAGCGTACTTTGGAATCTTTAGGTCAGAGCATAAATTCATATCTGGGCATACTTTCTCATAGCAACTCGTTCGAGCTACAACAAGAATTGGAAAATGAAATATTCTTTTGGCTGACTGAATAACCCCTACCTACATGCCTCGTGCAAAGTTCTATTAGGATAGTCTTTTAGCAAAGCCGATTCTGACGGATAAGACTTCAGATATTGAGTCGATAGAGATTTCCAGCCCTCATCCGTGTCACAGTAGTAGTATTTAGCACTGTAATAGGTACTGAGATAGAAGATGTGACCATTGACTGGTGCTGGTGTAGGACTTAAGTTTCCATCACATACATCAGAAGCCCAAAGTCCAGCTTTGGCGACTTGAGCTTCTTGTTGGGCTTTCTTAAATTCAACTTGGTATCTATACGGAGTACCATGGGTATATTCATAGGCATAGCCCTGCTGAATCATCATCTTATTGAAGTTAGTGCCGTCAGCGAGAAAGATATAGCCAAGCAGTCTGCCATACTTATCTCTATCGCCTTGACTGGCATCTTTCTCAAGAGATACATACTTTCCAGAAAGAGTTGCCTTAGCTTTATTGGAAGCCTCGATACCAAAACATTCAACTGGTTTCCTGGGATCTACGGTTTCCGGGGTATTGATACCAATCAATCTTATTCGTTCTGTCTTGCCATTAATACTAAGATCGAGAGTATCGCCATCAACGACTTTCACAACTTGGTAAGTAGGTGCAGATGACGAACTTGGTGTGGACTTGGTGCTAACTTTTGGATTTGAGTTAGTTGTCCCCTGAGGACTAGCATCCGACTCTCTATTATTGGGACTTACACTTTCTGTCGGACTCGGATCAAGAATTATATTTTCTTCCGCCACTTTTTCCGTGACAGTAACTGGACTAGAGCCGGAGAATAAAGCCCAAGTCCATACTGAGCCGAACAGTATTCCGGCAATACTAACAACAATTATCAAGCCTAGTCTTAACCTCCGTAACTTAATCCGCTTATTAACTTGAAAGACTATTAATCCTCCGACTGTAAATGGCCAGAGAATGAGGCCAATTATGCCCAATAATGACACCGAAAGAACCTTGAGAAACTTATTTTTCGGTAATTGGATAATTTTCATTATGAAAGTAAGTTATTAATGACCCGTATTATTTCATCCGTTTTCAATGACCAATCTTCGAAGGGAAAACTAGGACGAGTATTGGAGTAGTCTTCTTTGAATTTGAATCCAATCTTATCTAGCCCTTCTTTAAGTTTTCCCATTGTTTCTGGATTGTCATGACCAACCCATTCAAAGTTAAAGCTGAGCCGTTTATCAGTACCGAGAGTAAATAAGGATTTAGAGCATAGTTTTTCAAAGATCGGACTAAACGTTGCATATGATCCAGTGCCGAAGTTTATGAGATCGGCATTTTCTTTGGAGAAATTGTAGATTTTCTCAAATAACACCAACTCATCAGGGTTGAATTTTTGTTTAGCATCTTCGAGCATAGATCGCTCGTCCCACTTTCGCCTTGCACTTGAACCTGATGAAACCGCGATATCCTTCTTAACCTCTGCTCCAAAAATTCTGGGTATGACTATTTCATACGTATCGTGCTTGTAGTATTCGAGCTCAACGGCGTAGATATCAAACTGGCTGTTTTGGTTAACGTAGAGAATTAAGTCTTTCAATCGATCGTCGAGCTTGTCCATGAGAATTACGAAATGAAAAACGCCATCGTTAAGATTGCGTTTCGACTTGTCTATTAGGGCAGTCGCTTCTTCTTCGGAAAGCTGGAAGAAGCTTTGAATTTTTTCCGTTGTCCTTAAACTAAAAACTCTTTGAGTGTGCTCATCCAGAATAGAGAGAAATTCATTGAAGTCATTGGAGTGCTTCCAAAGCGCGGCACCGTAATCAATTACTTGGGCGATGACGATTCGCTTATCTGGATTCTTGTATAATTTGGTTTCGACAATATATAGCTCGCCGAACTTATCAATTCCAATAGCGTCAATCGGACCGCTATTGGTTGGGAACTCCCGAGCTAATATTAGAAGGCGGATATCTTCCTTAATATCGTAGAGAGGAATGCTCTCGGGGTTTTGATAAATATACTGCTGAAGAGAATCTTCTTTTTCGAAAGTTGATTTCTCAACCTTCACGGCGTTCTTGCCGTTTTGGGAAATTATTATAGCCATAGGTTTATAATTTAACCCATGGTGGATACAAAAAGCCCACCACAGGTAGAGACCGGAGTCTCTCGCATTGGTTTCCCAATACGGCGTATAAGGCGACCCTATGATGGGGTTTTTATGCCTTATACGACTTTTCGCCATGCCCCAAGCAACAATACCTGGAGTTTAGGCTACTTAATGAATTGTTAAGGGAATTTTAGCAAAATATCGACCAGGCGTCCATTCAAGCTTAAAAAAGGGCGGTTGCGAAGGGGCTTTACCGACAGACCTAATTCGGAACACTTTTATGAATTTTGACAGAATACGTATTTATAGCATTATCCACAGGGTACTTGTGAGGTGTTCTCTATAAGGCTATACTTATATCAAGTACATAGAGAACAACTAAATACACCTTTGCCCCATTCGTGAAGTCTGGGGCGGAATATACTAGTCGCTTTAGTCCCCAGTGGCAAAACAATAAGGCGAAAAGTAAGATTCAATGAATTTATAGAAAAACTGAGTGGGTCCGATTAGGCTATAGCGCCCGTACGGATTTACTAAAGGGCTATGAATCGAGGTAACTAACCTAAAATGGTTTGTTGCTTGGATTTATAGCCTTCTTTCATTAGCAACCGACCATTATATGGCCGGTTGCTTTCGTTGTGTGAGATATTAATTAAATAACCTACAAAAATATATGCCAACAAAAAAAATGGAATGGCACACGGAGAAAAGACGAGTAAAGGATCTCGTCAGATATGATAAAAATCCGAGAGTACTTAGCCAGGTTCAACTAGCTGGGTTACAACGAAGCCTTAAAAAATACAATGTAGCCGAACTGCCTTGTATTAATACAGACGGAACGTTGGTCGCTGGAAATCAGCGTGTCTTAGCATTATCTCTTCTAGGTAGAGGGGGTGAAGAAATCGAGGTCAGAGTTCCTAATCGCAAATTAACCGAAAAAGAATTTAAAGACTACCTTCTGACTTCAAATAGGTCAGGAGCGTCTTGGGATTGGGAAAAATTGGCAACTGATTTTGATCTAGGCGAATTGCTGACAGCAGGTTTTGATTCAATCGATCTCAGCAACATCTATGATGACAACCTTGAAATTCTAGATGATGAATTTGAAGATGAGAAAGAGATTCAAAAAGCCAAAAGCACGACTATCAAACCCGGAGACTATTTTGCTCTTGGGAGACATCGACTGCTTTGTGCTGACGCAACTCAACCAGAAAATGCGAAGAAACTCATGGGCAACATCCGTGCCGACCTAATAAATGATGATTTACCTTTTAATATCGGGTTGTCATACGATCGTGGTGTCGGTAACAAAGGAAGTTACGGTGGCACAATGAATGATAATAAGTCAGATGCTGAATACAGAAAATTTGTGAAGTCGATTATCCAGAATGCGCTCTCGGTTACTAAACCGGATGCCCATGTTATGTTCTGGTGCGATGAACGAAATGTTTGGCTATTGCAGCAACTATATAAAGAGCTCGATATCAATTCTAAGCGGTTATTAATATGGATTAAGGACAATGCATCGCCCACACCCAACATCGCCTTTAATAAGGTCACAGAGTATATCGTATATGGAACAATCGGTCGGCCGTACTTATCGGATAAAGTAAAAAATTTGAATGAGGTCATAAACAAAGAAGTCGGCACTGGTAATCGGCTCACCGAAGATATTCTGGATCTCTTAAATATATGGCTTGTAAAAAGATTGCCAGGTAACCAGTACGAACACCCGACTCAGAAAAATCCAACACTCCACGAAAAGGCTTTGCGTCGCTGTACCAAGCCTGGAGACGTCGTATTAGATCTGACGGCTGGGTCAGGCAGTATCTTGTCGGCCTGTGAGCAAATGAAACGTACCGCATATCTCTGCGAACTTGAGCCAGTGTTTTGCCAGGTAATTATTAATCGTTTTAAAAAAATATCAAATGACCAAATCAAAAAACTCAATTAAACATGGTTCTGTGTTTTGTCTGGGCAGTCATCTGCTGCTTTGTGGGGATGCGAGAAATAAAGAAGCTGTTGCTCAGTTGGTTGGGGAACACAAAATAAAAGCAGTGATCTGCGATGTTCCTTATGGTGTAGCTGTCACGGAATCCAAAGAAGGATTTCAGCCCTTGTTAAAAAACAAGGTCATAGCCAATGATCAAATTCAGAGCGATGGGGAGTATGTAAAATTTACTCGAGATTGGCTCGAAACGGTAAAACCACATCTGACAAAGAAGAACAGCTTCTACATCTTTAACTCCGACAAAATGATCTTCGCCTTGCGAGAAGGCATTTTGAAAGTCGGGTTCAAATTCGCCCAGCTTCTGATCTGGGTTAAAACTCAGGCTGTGATAGGTAGAATGGATTACGCTCCGCAACACGAGCTGATTGCATATGGCTGGTATGGCACTCACGAATTTCTCAAGTCCAAAGATAGAAGCGTAATCGTCCATCCAAAACCAAGCAAGAGCCCATTTCACCCCACCACCAAGCCAATCGGATTAATTCGCCGACTGATATTAAACAGCACTCGCATTGGAGATGTTGTTTATGATGGATTTCTGGGCTCAGGTACAACGCTATTGGCTTGCGAACAGACCAAAAGAATCTGTATCGGCGTTGAACTTGATTCAGAATATTGCCAAACAATTATTGACCGCTTCGAAAAACTAACTAACCTTAAAGCGATAAAATTATGAGTAAGGAAAAAACTATTAAAATCCGACAGGCCAAATTAAAGAAAGCGGTACTGGAACAATTGATGAGAACGCCGATTATCGAAATTGCTTGCGAGAAGGTTGGCATCTCCCGAATGACATTCTATCGTTGGACTAAAGCCAGCAAAGAATTCGCGAAACAGGTTGAAGAAGCGCTATTCGAGGGCAGGCTTTTTATCTCTGATATTGCCGAGTCGCAACTCTTCAGTCTAGTAAAAGACAAAAAGATAGAAGCAATAAAATACGTACTCCGCCACAACAATCCACGTTATGCCGACCGTCTGGAATTGTCCGGAACAGTTTCTACTAAAGATGAACCTTTAACCGCCACTCAAAAGGGGCTTATACGCCAAGCATTAAAATTATCATCACTTAGAAACTATGGACAAAATAAAAAACAACAAAAATAAAGCTGAGAAAATATTTGATAAAATCCTAAAGGATAAGAATGTAAGAAAAGCGATTGTTACAAAAGCATTCGAATTCTTTTTCCCAGTTTATTTCCATAAAAGGCTAGAATATGAAACCCCGCCATTTCACGAAGAAATATTTCGTATTCTTGAAGACGAGGCGATAAGTCTCGCGGTTATTCTTGCTTTTAGAGGATCCGCCAAGTCGACTTTAATCAGTGTGGCCTATGTGCTGTGGGCTGTATTCGGCATCCAGCAAAAGAAATTCGTTGTCATTGTTGGTCAAACCGAGCAGAAAGCCCGGACATACCTTATGAATATTAGACGCCAGCTTGAGAATAATGAACTGCTTAAAAAAGACCTAGGGCCATTTGAAGAAGAAAGGGGTCCTTGGGGTGCGACGGCACTAACCATCAGCAAGCTAAACGCTAAAATCATGATTGCTTCGGTCGGACAGAGCATCCGTGGAGTATTGCACGACGAACATCGTCCGGATCTGATTATTTTAGACGACGTCGAAGATCTTGAGTCGGTAAAAACCCAGGAGAGTAGAGACAAATTGTTTAATTGGCTGACTGGGGAAGTTATTCCAGCCGGGAGCAGAAAGACAAGAATAATCGCTATCGGCAACTTGCTTCACGATGACGGACTGATTCGCCGACTGCAAAAAAGTATTGAAACTGGCCGACCCAACAGTATTTATCGGGAATACCCGATTGTAGATAAAGATGGCGATCCTTTGTGGCCTGGGAAATATCCAACCCCGGAAGATATTGAGAAAGAAAGGATGAATACTATTACCGATGCTTCTTGGGCCAGAGAATATTTACTCAAGATTATCTCTACAGAGGAACAACTTATACGAAAAGAATGGATCCAGTGCTATGATGGACCTCCGCCGGAAGAAAATTCGTATTGTGCCACCGGAATTGACCCAGCTATATCTAAGGATGAAAGAGCTGATTTTACGGCAATGGTATCGGCTAGAGTTTGCGGCAAGGGAAAAAATCTTAAAATATATATTCTACCGAATATTGTGAATCAACGACTGACATTTTTGGAAACCATCGACAAAGCAGAGGCCATTTCCGATAGCATGGGTCGAAGCAAGCTATTTGTTGAGGATGTCAGCTATCAAGCTGCAATTATTGAACAGCTTAAAAAGGATGGTTATCCGGTCAATGGGGTCAAGGTTCATGGTCAAGATAAGTATGCTCGCTTAAGTGCAGTAAGCCATCTTCTGCAAAGCGGAAAGGTCTTATTTCCTCTAGGTTCAGAGATTCTTAGTAATCAAATCTTGGGATTTGGCACTGAGAAGCATGATGACCTTGTTGATGCTTTTACAATTCTACTGTCGAAAATAATTGAAGAGGATAATAGGCAACCAGTTATGGGGATAGTGTTCAAAGGAGAGTATGCTGGCGAGTATGATCATCTGCCACCAGATGAACGAGAGAAAATGATGAGGGTTCGAGAGAATATGAGAAATATGTTCCTTGTTTAGTTACCAACTTTAGGTTCTTGGGGCGCTCTGGACTCCTACCACCAAAGCGTCATTCCTTAGTGTATGAATAGCATACCAACACAAGGGATTTCGGGGGCTTTCCCACCCCCAATAGCAGTCGAAGTAACAAAGATGAAGTACGTGCTTTATTCGCGAAAAAGCACGGAGAGCGAGGAACGACAAGTCCTCTCTATTGATAGCCAGATCAAGGAGATGCTTCTTCTAGCCGAGAAAGAAGGGCTTGATGTGGTCGAAATAAAAAGAGAGAGTCACAGTGCAAAGGAGACGGGACAACGTCCTATCTTCAATGAGATTATAGATGAGATACGTCAGGGTAAGTACAACGGTATCCTAACGTGGGCACCAGACAGAATTTCTAGAAATGCTGGCGACCTAGGTAAGATAGTTGACCTTATGGATGCCAAGCTCCTCGTAGAAATTAGGACTTACGGTCAGAGATTTAGTAATAGCCCCAGTGAAAAGTTTCTGCTCATGATATTGGGATCGCAGGCCAAATTGGAGAATGATAATCGCGGTGTGAATGTTAAACGCGGACTACGGACAAGGTGCGAGATGGGCCTCTGGGCCGGAACTGCTCCCCTCGGTTATCTTAATCAGGGACTAATGGATAAAAAGTGCCAAGTAATTATTGATTCTCTGCGAGCACCCGTTATCAAGAAAATGTTTGAAAAAGTTGCCCATGAACATTACTCGGGTAGGAAGATATACAACTGGCTCAAATTTGAACTCAACTTTCATACCAGAGGCAACAAGCCCCTGACATTAAGCGGCGTATATAGATTGCTCCAAAACCCGTTCTACTATGGAGTCTTTGAACGGCCTCGAGAAAGCGGCAACTGGTATCAAGGCAAGCATCAGCCTATCATTACCAAGGAATTGTTTGACCAAGTCCAAGCCCAATTAAAACGAGATAATATTCAAAGAGAAAATAAAGAGTTTTCCTTCACTAAATTATTCACCTGCGGATATTGCCAATCTGGCATAACAGCCGAGGAAAAATGGAAACCGCTTAAAGATGGCACATCGGCACATTATATCTACTATGGTTGTACCAGATCACGTGATAGGAACTGCAAAAACAAATACATCCGAGAAGAAGAATTAATTGATGAACTGCTTAAGATTATAGACAAGGTAAATATCAATGAGCTGGGCATGAGACATAAAATGGAGAATGAGATCAGGAGATTTAATAAGCTTCAGAAAATTGTAAATGGCCGAAGCGGAAAAGCTCTAGTTGAAGAAGATGATGTGAATATCCGCCAGTATGCCAAGTACCTTCTCAAAGAGGGTAGCGTGTCAGACAAGCGTGAGCTATTAGCAAACCTAAGAAGCAGATTGAATTACAAGGATAAGAAAATCACGCTGATCGAGGAATAGTTAAAACTAAAAGAGCGAAGTTGTCGCTCTTTTAGTTTTAACTTATTTTATCGGGCACTCGGGTCGCACTGCAACCTCAAGATACTAGGTCATGCCGATAATAAGTTGTCAATGCGGTGAAATTGTATCCTTTGCGCGAACCTTTTTTGAGAACCCACCGGCTCGCTGATGCTCGCCGGACGCTCGGGTGGCGCGGCATCCTCCCCACGCCCCTCCTACCGCGCCACCCTCGCAGGAAGCCAAAAGATTTTTCATCGCCAAATTAATACAAATAGACTTATAAGTCTTCATAGACCTATTGTATTACATTTGCTACAATCAACGCAAGTGAATATTCATATGCTAGAAAAAACGTCCATTACTAAAAATTTTGGTAAAAAATTAGCTGGATTGCGTAAGCAAAGAAAGTTTTCTCAAAGAAAATTTGCAAGCAAGCTAGGTGTTCACCCGACATATATTAGCAGTTTGGAGCGCGGCTTGCGCAATCCGTCATTAAAGGTTATTGATAAAATCGCCTCTGCGTTAGAAATCAAGCGAGACGCTTTATTAAAATTCTAAAATATGCCCAAAAGTAATTTTGAAATTCAAAAATCTCACATAGAACCCGAAAAGCCACAAGAAGGCGGGGAGGGCGAGAAAAAAGTTGAAGATAATCTCGCTGAGGCAATTGGGAGAGCGTATGAGCAATTAAGGGAAGTTGGTAAAAACCTTCGCGAAGTTATTCCGCAGGATAGGAATTTTGATATTGAATTACAAGAATCGGAATCTAGAATAAATTTACGACTTAAACATAAAGAAGGCGCGACAGAAAAAGATTTGAGCATTTATCTGCCGCCAGAACATTTTTTTGGAAAAGATGAAATTTTTATCTACCGTGGCAGAGAAAAGAAAATCGGTTTTCCCGAAAATGAACTTGAGTTAAGGGGATTTTTACTGTCTTTGTTCCATGAGATAGGACATTCTCACGAAAAACAAGAACATGCAACTACACGCTGGGATGATTTGCGCGCTCTTGGTGGTCTCCTAAAATGGTGGTTTAAATACGTGACGATAGCAGTGAAAAAAGAATTAAAGCAAAAAGGTTCGGGAGAAAAGTTTATGGAAATGGTAAAAAAACTTGATGTGGATAGTTTGCTTCCACAATGGTATCTCGACAAAAGGGCAAAATCTGACGCGCAAGCTGAAAGAGGTGCATGGGCATATGCCCTACGTTCTCTACGGAAACTCGAGCAAGAGGGCTATGATGTTTTTGCTGGATATGAAAATATTGCCCAAATAAGAGCGTACGTCGCATATTGTCTATACACATATGACACGGATTTATTTATGAAAAAATTAATGTCTGGAGATTTAAAAGATCTTCAACAATTGAGAGAGTCTCCGGCTTTTTGGAAAAAAAGCAAAATGTACAATATGGTAGTAATTCCAGAGGAAGACAATAAAGAATTAAGAAAAGATAAGTCTTAGGAGTTTGGCGATGAAAAATCTTTTGGCTTCCTGCGAGGGTGGCGCGGCAGGAGGGGCGCGGGGAGGATGCCGCGCCACCCG